>OHHC01000058.1_pt1 | contig 66389 bp, 69 predicted proteins | sample 1606381 | NCBI WGS metagenome assembly OHHC01 (sample SAMEA3879581, study PRJEB24766) | human gut metagenome | biome: human-associated habitat; feature: feces | place: USA | collected 1985/1987 | reverse complement strand
CATCCCCAGCATTGGAAATACGTTCATCGTATACTGCTGACCATCCAGCTCAACGGTAACAGCTGTATCTTTATAATCTTCTTCAAACTTCTGTTCCACTGTCTGTGCAGCTTCTTTTTTGCTCATTCCCTGAATGTTTACTCCGTTAATAGAAGCATCTGCCCAGATTTTGTCATCCTCGATGATCAGACAGAAGATTCCATATGCAGCGGCAAGTAAAACAATCACTGCAACTACGCTCAATGCTGCAACAAGGCCTTTTTTCTTTTTCTTTCCCATTTATTCAATAATACACTTACATATTTCTGTTCTTTATCAGTCAATTGACGATCTCCAATTTCATTATGTTCATAACCCAAATGGGTATGTGGCATCATTCCATTATGAGGTCTACCTGTAACGTCAATTTGTTTTATTCTTTCGCCGTAGTTGTCATAAAAAGTAACACTTTTGATGTTGCTCTGTTTGTCAAGAGTAGCATACACTCTATTTTTTGTCATAGTTTCCATAGGAGCTTTTATCGAAGTATTACCATTCATACGAATTACTTTTATTTCACCAAATTGAGCAACTGTGTGATATTCTGTACCGTACTTCTTTCCCTTATCACTTATACCGCTTGAAGAGCCTCTTCCGCCCATTATTTTGACCTCATGAATTTTTCCTGAAACGATTTGATGTTGATGATGTTTCCCATACATTCTTCGGGGACTCTGCCGTAGAAGATAATTGTTTCAGGCTGTAAGCGTTCAATCATTTCTTTGTAACCTTTCAAAAACAGTTCTTTTGATTCCGTACGGTTCTGCGTTCCAACACTTGATACGGCAACCGTACCACCCAAAGGCTCGCCGTCAAAACACCATTCAAAACTTTTTTCGTCGCTCCAACAAATTGTAGGTATTACCTCAATGCCGTAGAGTTGTAAATATGCACCTATCCAATGCTTGCGATAGTGGTTATAAATCTGCAACGCTGTCGGATAATCAGTGTAAAGACTGAAATCAGGCGATAATACACAACTGAATTTTTGTAGACTCTCAATATACCTGTCGGGTGTATTCCATAATCTTTGGAACTGGTAATCGTCCAAAAAGAAATGCACACCGCAGTTGTTCTGCTTACTGCTCAAAACTTCATTAAATCCGATAAAGTTGTTTTCTGTAATTTTTGTAGGCTCAATAATCGGGATGTCATATTCTCCTGCACCCTGAAAAATCGCTCTTGTGCTATTTTCGTAACCTGTACCGCATTTGTCTTTATACATCAATTTCACCTCACAACACAAAACCGCCCTCAAATGAGAGCGGTCTGTGCGATTTTTATCTTAGGAGAGTTTTACATATGTCCTGTTTGTCAAACTTTCATAATACCATTATACGCAGGGTAAGGGTGACATTCAATGACATTTCAAAATAATTTTACGAGAAATTGAACTTTTTTCGGAACGCCTGTAACGCTTCGCCGTGCAATCTCAGGGTATGCCTTACGCTCATTTCCATACTCTCGGCAATATCCTCCCACCTCTGACAATTTATGTAATACTCGGTCAAAATTGCAATGTAACGGTAATCGTCAAGTGCGTTGATTTTACTGCGGATTTCAGTTTTCAACCGCACAAGATTGTCAATTTCCCGATTGATTTCAGCCTGAAGGTCTGCAATCCTGTCAACAATCCGCATAGGGTCATTCACTCCCGATGTCTTAACAGGCTCATTCTGCTTAACTGATACCTGTGCAATATTCAGCCTAAGTTTCGACAACTCGTGTTCTTTCGTTCTGATCAGCTTATCCGAAACCCTGACCGAATATAAATAATCTTTAACCGTCAATCTATATCACGCTCCTCCTCGTCAAGCATACCAAGTTCCTGCGCCAACGCAACAACAGCGTTTACAATCAAATGCAAATCCTTGCCTTTAATATCGCACATACGATATCTGACTTTGATAGTTTCTTCTTCGTTGTCGATTTCATCAAAACCAACAACTACACCTTTATTTAAGGTTTCTATTTCGCCGTTATCGTAATTAACGGTAATATTTTTAATGCCTCTCATTCTTCTACCTCACTTTCCTCAATAGGAACAGGCTGATTCCAACAACTATAACAACTAATATACAAGTCCCCTTTTTTTGTTTTTGCACAACCCGAAACAGCTCCTAATTTTTTTAGGCAAACCTTTGGTACTCCGTGATCAAGCTCTGCGTTCGGATAATTCTTCAAGAACTCACTCAAATAAGTCCTCTGCGGATTCTCATCGCTCCATTTTTGAACGATTGCAATTGCCTTTTCAGGGTAATGGAGCATAAACTCATTGCAACCGCAATATGTACCGTTGTTTTCATAAGACAGTAGGCAAGATGTACCACATTCAGAGCCATTGATTATAGAATGACACATTCTGTCATTTTCTTTTAAAAAATTAACGGTTTTAGAACAATCAATCATTTTTTGACTTCCTTTTCTAATCCTTTTTCATCGATACTGTATCCTGCCAGTTCAGCTACATATGACTTAATATCCTTGAGTTCTGATAAGATAGCCTCTGCTGTTGATACTGTGCTTTTCACTGTCGGCTTTTTCTCATTGACTCTTGAGTTCCATATACTTTCAGCAAGCAGAAGTGCGTTTGTAGATTTTTCATTTTTATATGAGAAAGTGAAATTACAAGCTTTACACACAATGTCAATTCTGCTCAAAACGGGATCATACCCATAACATAAGTCCGTGCCACCACAAAACGGACAACCCTTCTGTAAGTTTAAAATTGGTTTTTTCTCTTTACTCATTTAATTCACCTCGATTTCTGCGTTCAGATAACTACCGCTGTCAATTTCATCTCTTAATTTCTGCCCGTAATCAATGCCGTTGTTTTTCAAAGCCATAACCTTGTCAAACTCTTTGTGCATTTTTATTGAGGCATACTCAACATTGTTTTTGTATTCCTCGGTAAATTCTTCTGCCCCATCTTTAACATTTGCAATATATCTCAGGGCTTCAAGATTTAATTTATAAAGTCGCTTTGCTCCGAATCCGAAATGGCGACTCAATATTATGGAAGCAAGTTTCAGCCCGTAACCGATACCGGTATCAAACATTTCACCACGAATACGATCTTCGTGCTGTTTACTTCTTAATTTCCAGTTGCTTTTCATTTATCACAACTCCTATTTATATTTCTTTTTGTTTATCATACAAACATATCCACCCCAAAGGGACCTGCCTAACATACGGACACTTTTTACAACAATAGACACATATGTATAAGCCTTTTTTTGAATATGGACATTTCCGTATGCTACATGGATGATATTCGTGTTTACACTTTCGACAAACCTGCAATTTCATAATCAATCACCCAATTGCAGATATTTTTCAATTGTCTGCTTTGCTGATGTACTGCCATAACATACCTTTACGGCGTATCCGCACCGTGAAAGATTCTGCAACCATTTATCCTGATGTTCAGAAGTCTTATTGTTGCCGACTTTAAGCTCAATATATAAGCCGTGATATTTACCTTTTGGCACAGCAAGGCATAAATCCGGAACACCTGCCCTAACTCCTTGCCTTTTAAGATGTGCGGCTTCGGCTTTATCTCTTCTGCCACCATTTGGAACAGCGTACAGCATTGAAAGTTCAGGATGTATTTTCATTTGCACACATTTATCCGCCCATTTAATGAGTTTACATTGCTCCTGTGCTTCAGACATCATTTTCATTTCCTCTCGTAAAACGGTAATTCTTATTTTTATCGGCTTTAATAAAAATTTTCGGATTAGCCATTTCTGAAATTCTACTGCCTAAAGCCTCATCAATCTGCGAAATCTGTTCAAGTGATAATTCAGATGTTATGACAGTCGGCAATCCTTCATTGTATCTGTAATTGATAATCTTAAATGTAGCATTGACATCAGCTGTTGAGACAAAATCGCCCCTGCGAGTTTTAAAGAAATCATCAATGTAAAGAATTTCCGCTTGCTTATATGAATTTATGAGAGCTTCATACACCTCTAAATTACTCGATGCCTGTTTGATTTTGGTAATATCATCCTGCCAAAGCATATATTTAGGTGCTTTGCCTTTTTTGAGTAATGCTCCGACAATAGCCGTACATATATGTGTCTTTCCACAACCGGGCTGACCGCCGAAGAAGAACCAATCAGAGCATTTGTCAATGTACTCATATGCTTTATCTTTCACATATTTCTGCCAATCTGAGGTTGTCTTGTAACTTTCAAAAGTATATCGTTTAAGAAGTTTTTGAAGACCGCTGTTCTGCATTCTGTGAAGTTCATCTCGAATTTTCATACAATCACATTTGCAAGCAACCACATCATATGTAACCTGCCCGAAAGGCGTTTCGCCTGCCTTTACACGGTAAATATAGCCTCGGTTCATACATTTCTCGCACTCATAGCCAATGAGCTTACCGGGTGTTGAGTTAAACACTTTTGCTTCTTGTTCGGCTCTTTCTCTCGGAGTGAGTTCTTTAGAAGACTTTCTCGCCCGTTGGATAATTTCCTCCGCTCGCTGTGGTGACATTATTCTTGACATTATCGCTTGGATTGAATCCATATCCTACACCTCCTCTGTCTTGGACCTTATTAAGCCATTTAGTAATGAACCCTTTAATGCCGGTTCTTGTTTTTCTCCTGCTCGGATTAGCTTCGAGCCACCCCAACATCGAACGCAATTGTTGTTCTACATCAACAGCAGGATACAAAATTTTGTAGTGCTGAACATCAGATTTTGAAACTGAATAATTACTCTTATCGTTCAAAGGTAATGTAATAAAAATATTTTCACCGGCGGTGTCGGCTGCATTTGCAGACGGCATCGCATAATAATTATTTCTATTTACTTTACTTTCCTTTACTTTACTTTTCTTTGTGTCGTTCTCGGAGAGATTATGTTCATTCTCGGAGAGATTATGCTCATTTTCAGGTATAACTATATAAGCCTTTGTTTCTTCCGTTTTCAAAAGCCAATATAATCTATTTATTGTGCGACCTCGCACGGAGCGTTTTTCGATAGCGTACATATATCGTTCTTGCATCATTTTGTTGGTCAGTATGCTCTCCCTATCAAACAGCCCGTTATCAAACAGCCCAATTCGTAAGCAAAGCTTAACTACCTGATTTACCGTATCTGATTTAATTCCACCGCTCATTCGTTTCGCTATCGTGGCAGCACTGGTTTCTTCTCGCCACTCATAATAGTAACCATTTGTTGCATAAGCTTTGGTACAAATCCAAAAAAATACTCCAAAGCCGTCCCAACCCTGTGCATCAATAAGCACATCAAATCTCTCATCATCATCGAACAAGTGAACATCCCAAGCCGCAAAGTCAAGCCCTCGCTTTGGTTGTCCAGCCATTCACTGTATCACCTCTTTCTTTTTGTATTAAGTTTCAGCTTTGTACAAAGATATTCATCAAGTTCTATACCGTAGATTTTGTACTTATCAAACAGCTCTTTTTCGTGCCGATGTGCTTCATCGTGGTGCTTTCTGCAAAGGCATATAGCTTTTAATCCTATATGTACAATCTGTTCCCTATCTCGCCCCATACCAATTCTGTCAACATGATGAACTTCACCTGGTGCATTGCATATTGCACACTTACGATTTTCAAGACAACTGTACAAGTATCTGCCTATATCATCTGTAACATTAAGCAGAGTATCTCTTGTTCCGATATTTTGGTAGAAACAAAAATCTATCAGATAGCTTATGAAATCTCTTGCTACGCTTTTTTCGCAATCAGACAGCGAAAAGTATTCAATGCCAAATTCACCGCAAAAATTAAACTTGAAATATTCTTTAATCCATTCGGGATTATCTCCGCACCAAAATGCTATATCTCTGATGATTGCGTATATTTTTCTTCGCTGTTCGGCAGAAATCGTGCGTCCGTCAACAATTCTGAGTTCAATTTCATGTACTTGTTTCTGTGCAAGTTCTCTGCCGATACGCTCATGCGGTCTTACTATTAAGTTATATCCGTCATAAGATACTATGTTAGCTGATGTAATCATACTAAAGCCTCATGTTGATGCATGTAAACAAAGGAACTGTTTTGCCCCATTTGCTGATACAACCATTCGTCACACTTTTCTTTGCTCAAATGTGTACGAAGAACTCTGTCTTCGTACACATATAGACCATTTAATCTTTTATCTTTTATTCGATTGAGTAATTCTGCTTTTGAGTAGTTAGCTTCAACAAGATACAAATCGTAGTTTTTAGCCGTAATATGAGCAATCTCCGATGTATCAGTTGCGTATATAACTTTATATATCCCTTGTTGAGTGCGAAAGTGTAACTTCCATCCGATGTTTGGAACATCGTGCCGAAGTGGTACTGCCGAAAAAGTAATGTTGCTTATTGAGTACCATTTATCCTGTGCAACAATAAATGAATTGTTTTGAAAGGAGGTATCACCTAATGAAAAAAGCTTTTTGCAAAGATAATTGGGGTAAATTATCCTAATAAGAGGGTGTTCGGACAGCAGTCGCTTTAGAGTAGCAACATTACAATGGTCTCCGTGTTGATGAGTTAAAAAAACATATTTAACTCGGTCAACCACTTCACACTCAACAAGTTTGCTGAACGGCACTCCGCAGTCAATCAAGACCTGACCGTCAAGAAGAACTGCGTTGCCCTTAGAGCCTGTACTGATTATCTCAACATCAATCATCTCACTCTGCAAGATCATCGATTGAGAATGCTTCATCGGAATCAATCTGCTGTTCAGATGATTCCGGTAATGGGGCATCTGACGGTACATCTGCGTCAATCATTGTATTCGTTTCATAATCGGGAGTACCGTCGGCATTGATTATATGATTGTCAGCTTCATACGCTGTCTGCATTTCAACACTCATAACGCCCCATTTGCTGATAAGCTGTCTGAGCATTGTTTTCTTAGCCATCGCATCAAAATCCTTTGCCCAAAATGTATAGCTTGTACCCTTCTTGATATCATTTGCATATCCAGCTGAATACTTCATAGCGTGCTGTTTCATCTTATCCTTACTCCAGTAAAGAGCTTTCTCAAAGCCGTTTACATAGCGAAAATAAGCATAATATCCGATTGTTTCAGCTGTTTCACGCTCTGTTTCATCTTCAGTCATTTTGATTGTAATTTCTTCTGTGAGCGGATCCCAATTAAGAAGTTCTCCCTCTTTGATTTCCACCACATTAAGTCTTTTATACTGTCCTGAACGGATAGCAAGCTGAATATAGCCACGATAACCAAGAACGAATGTTGCTGTTGTACGATTGTTCTTACGGTCCTTAAACGGAACCATGTAATACTGTCCGAGCTGTGGTGATGGTGGCAAGCCGAGCGAATGTCCGCAAAGTGCCGCTGAAAGAATTGTTCCTGCATCACATTCTTCGAGTGCCGGATTGGTACTCACTACTGAGGTAATAGCCGCCGTGAACTTTTGGATTTCCTTCGGGTCTTTCATTGAGTTTGAAAGACTTTTCTGAAAAGCCTGTGTCTGGAGCATTGACGAAAACTTCGGCTTTCTCTGCTGAATCTGATTGTTTTGATTATTATAATTACTCATAGCGCAATCCCCTTTCGTTGATTAACTGCTTAACAGTGAGTGCAAAATCTTTAAGCTGTGATTTTGTACCGTAAACCTTGAATGACAATGACAGAACTTTTTCATCTTGCTGTGGCTGTTCTGATATTTCTTCAACCGGAGGAGCAACTTCTTCAGGCACATTTGCAACAAACGGTTCATATTCGTCAAGAGTGTTGCTCACAGCCTGCTCGGCTTTTTCACGCTCTGCTCTTTCGGCTTCTGCCCTTGCTTTTTCTTCTTCAATAGCCTTGTACCTCTCGGTTACGGAAGTTATTGCAACCGATACATTCAAAGACCGCTTATACTCGTACAGGATTTCGTCCTTGTGCTCCTGCGTTGCGATAAGCTTTAAGTCATCCATAATCTTGTCAAGGTTAGATTTTATAGTTTCTTTAAGCTTTTTGAGAGATACGCTCATAGTAATGTTTAAACTAACTTGCTCATATGCCACAAAATCAATACCGAGTGATTTTGAATACTCATCAAAATAGCTTTTTGATTTTTCGTACTTTTCCTGTTTAAGACCCTGCTCAATGGTGTCAACCTTACCTTTAAGGGCGGAATCAGCTTTCTTATAAGGCAATAACACGCAATCTTTGTAAACTGTTTCAAAAGCCTCATAAGGTGTTATTATTTCCGATTTAACCGCTTTTCGGCGAGTTTCAAATTCCGCAAATTCCTTATTGAGCGATGAACGCAACTTCTTGATTTCCTTGTAGTTTTCGTCTGTACATATCATTTCGCAGGCAGTGTTTACCTTTTTCTCAATTTCAGATTTAACCAGCTTGAGATTCTCGATAATGACAGGAATCTGAGCTACCTGAATTAAATCGGTTGAATCAGGTTCTACATCATTAACTGTTGACAGATTTTTTACTTCTTCCATATCAGCAGTTTCAAGCAAATTAACGGGTTCTGTAATTTTGGTCATTTTATGTTACCTCCTTAATCTATTGACCATTCTTCCTCGGTAATGCCGTGAAAAAGTTCGGCACATTCACGAGAACAGAAAATATCATCATTTGTATCTCTGAAATATGTATAATCATATCTGAGTTCTGCGTTGCACGCTCTGCAATGCCCCATTACCAGTACTTGCGGTGCGTTTGGGCACATCGGATTACACGGAGTGTTTCTGCATACTTCGCACATTTTAATATCTCCTAACTATTGATTTTTCGATTCAATATGATATAATGAGCTTGTTTAAATTTCTTTTTGTTTAATCCCGTGTTGCTGTTCCTAAGCAATGCGGGATTTCTCTTTGCCTGCAAGTTGCATTTCAAACAACGCCTTTGATACTCTTTCAGCTCTGAGTTCTTCCCTGATAAGCTGTTCAAGGTAATAATCCTCAAGGCGTTCACCGTTTGCATCACCAAATCGGCTGATAATAACCGCCAACTTGTTCTTAGCGTGTGCCTTAGCAATTTCAAACTCAGATTCAGTGCATATGTATCCGTTTGAGGATATAAAATCAGTGTAATTCAAAATATTTTCCCACCTTTATATTTGATAAACATTTTGCTAAGGTCCGCAAAATGTTCTTTTCATCAAACAACCTTGTAGTCGTTGGCATTTTCAACCCCCACACATTCAAAGCCGATTGTTTCGGGTTCTGATGATTCATAGGCTTTGAGCTTATTGCGAAGTGTACGGTTTTCGTTGCGATAACCGCTTGATGTCACCAGTTCAAGGGCGAGGTCTGCCCTTGCGTTTCTCAGCTCAATGCTGAGATGTCTGTTCTCTGCTCTGAGGCTCTCATTCTCCTTAAGCAGTTTTCTGCGTGTAAGTAAATCTTTAAATGCCATTTTGTGTCGTTCCTTTCATTGGGTTTGAACCGAGAATATAATTGAGAAACGGTATTCTCGGAATACGGATAGATGTGCCGACTACAATTACATTGAAGCCCAATTTTTCGGGTTCGTCCTTTGCCTGTTCACGCAATTTTTGCGGAGCAACTCCAATAGCCTTTGCGGCGTCCTCAGAAAGCAAATAGAAATCACTGCTATCCATAATTTCTTTGATTTTTTTGTTCATCTGAACTGTGTCCATATAAATCACCTCCTTACTTTACTTTTTCAACCTTGACGCCTTCCTGAATTTCAATTCTCGGAAGGGCAAATTCAATGCACATTCTTGCAAGCTGTGAGATGTAAATTCCTGTCTTGTCTGAAATCTCGTTAAGTTCCTTGAGCGTGTCATTATCGACAACCGCTCTGATCGTGTTGCCCTCTTTAGGCGTCAACGGCTTTACGATTGGTACAATCAATCTGTCTGACATATAAACTCCTCCTAAAAATAAATATTACTCATCATCTGATTTTGGAAAATGATAATGATAGATTGTGTTGCCGTTAATATCAGTTTCAATTGTGCAGTCACCTCTGTAATCGCTTTTCAGCAGATTCATAAATTCTGCGATTTCATCGGGTGTGCCTGTTATCTGCATTGTTATCACCTGCTTTCTGTTTTACCTATCTTGATTTCTACACTCAAAGCCGTTAAGAGCCTGTCGGCATTTTCAAGAGAAATACTCTTTTTGCCTTTTTCCCAATACTGAATAGCTCTTTTAGTAAAGCCCGATTTCTTAGCAAGCTCGCTTTGTGAAAGACCTTATTTATAAATGCAATCGTTTCTTTTATAGATTTTGACATTTCTGCTATGAATGCAGAAAAAATGACAAAGAAAAACTAATTATCCTTATCTGTTGAGAACTTAAAACTAAAATTGAAGAATTCAAGCTGATTGATTGTATCCTGCAATTCGTCAGCTTGTTTTTTTGCCTTTTTTATAAGGCTTTCAAACTCCTGCAAATTTGTAGCCGATATATTAAGCACTCCTTCATTTGAATAGTTGCCTATCATTTTATTTTTCATTTCTTCACCTCATTTATAAAGAGTTTTTGATAAACTCCGTAGCAATACCCGTCATCGTGTCAACACTATCAAGCATACTAATAACGCTGATAACACTGATGATATCAGGGATACTGCAATAGATGTAAAAATCGGGTGTTTCATTAACCGTTCAAGGATAAACACCTTATCTCACCCCCCTTTTAGTGTAATAGTTGCACTTTGTAACATTTTTGAAATAGTCACAAAATTATTTGACAAAACATAAATATTCTTGTATTATCGTTAAAGAAAGTAATATATTTACAGAAAGGAACATATTTATGGATAAACTTTACTTTAGCAATAATGCCGATGAAAATGCTGAAATTGATTTTCAGCAAATGCAATTAAACATTTCCCGTAATTTTGCCCAATTAGCTGAAAAATTGAAACCTATGTATGCTGAATTAGCAAAGGAAATGAGTAAAAATATCGGACACGCACTTACCGAATCGTTAGCAAAACCGCTTGAATCAATGAAGAACGCTTACACATTTTCTCCCGAAGTTGTTAAAACATTTCAAGAGCGTATAAAAGGTTACTGCAAAGAATTTCCAATTCCGCAAAGTGATAAAGAAATATCTGTTCATTTAGATGATAAACAGCTGGAAGTTTTGGAAGCTGTTTATATCCCCGTCAACGATTATTCTAATTCTGAAAAATCTGATAAGAATATTAAAATAATGTCAGTTCAAGCAATATTTATATTGATTTCACTTATAACGACAATAATACAGCTTGTAACGACCACTATTGAAAACAACACAGCGCTTGTCAACAATGATACCGCTCGTGTCGAATACAAAACGGCTGAACTTAACAACGATACAGCTCACACACAGTATGAATTGGCACTTCTTAACGATTCACAAGATGATAAAATCGACACCTTACTTAAAACAGCCAATGAGCTTATAGAGAAGTATAATGAATCTACCTCAGATGAAATTACTTCTTCAAATTAAGACCTGAAATTATAGAACAAAGAAGTTTTGTCAAGTTCTGAATTTCAGCCTGAAGAACTTTGAGTTCTTTATTTTGCCATATAAAAGCAAGACCTACCAAAATAAAGCCAATTGCTCTTGCGGCTACTTCAATTAAATATCCGATATCTGCAGCTCCCATCTTCTCACCTCCTCGGTTAAACTATAAAGCTGAATAGAAACACACTCTATTCAGTTTTTTGTTGGTTTGCATATCTCAATTTTGAGATGTTTAGGCTAAAAAAATATGCACTTTTCGCGTATCATCAACGATATTTAAAACCTTACAAATCAAAGTTGCTTCATCAACCGTGAACTTTGTCTTGCCTGAAATCTTCGATGATAGCGTGTTTACCGACATTTCCAGTTTTTCCGCAAGTCTTGCCTGCGTATAACCTGCCTCAACTATTGCTCCTTTGAGCATTTGAGCATTTGTCATTTTCTTCACCTCCTTGCTATCTCATTATTGAGATGATTATATTATATACAAGCAGTCCCTGAAAGTCAACCCTTTTTTGAGATATTTTTTAGATTTTTTTGTATTTTCTATTGCAAAATTGAGATTGATATGTTAATATAATGGCAATGAGGCAGGTGTTACACAATGACAGAAGAAATTAGAAATATAGTAAAAAGATTAAAAGACAGTATATTGGATTCAGGCTATTCTTACGCTGAGTTAGAAAAATTAACCGGTATATCTAGATCATCATTGCAAAGATATGCAAATGGAGTTACAGCAAAGATACCAATAGATGCTATTCAGATTATAGCAAAAGCTGTCGGTGTTAAAGCAGAATATATCCTTGGTTGGGACAATACTCCTATGGAAAGAGAAAACAAAGAAGAAGAACAAGCAATCCCACTTCCGCAAACAAATGTATTTATGCGACCTGTGTATGACAGCATTTCGGCAGGGTTCGGAGTGATAGCTCAGGATGTGCCTGTTGACTATATGCCTACATACATCACTTGCCCCTCAGAACAGGATAAATATATATGGATAAATGTTCACGGTGATTCTATGAGCCCTCTGATTGATGACGGCAGTAAAATTCTTATTAAAAAGCAAACTTCCGTTGACAGCGGTCAGATTGCCGCAGTCCTCGTTGATGATGAAGAGGCTGTTGTTAAAAAGGTCCTTTACAACGATAACACCGTTGAGTTGCATTCAGTCAACCCCTACTATCCCCCACGAGTGTTCAAAAATAACGATGTCACCCGTGTTCAAATCCTCGGTCTTGTAAAAGAAGTCAGTAAGGCTCTGCAGTGAGCCCCATACACCGACAGCCACGATCTGCCGATTAAATAGAATAAATAAAAAAAGACCGCTCACAGCTGGCACTATGAGCGGTCAAGTAGGAATAAAAAGTATTCAGTTTTTTCACTCCTAACAAAATTATATAATATATTATCATATTATGTCAATATAAGGAGTGAAATTTATGTCGTTGAAAACAATAAAAAAGACAATTTATTTTTTCAAAACTGTCCCAAAGTGTACCCTTTTTGCAGATGGTGATAGTGATACTGATGTATTACGAAAAATGTTTTCAAAAAGATTTCCAAAAACAGGGGTATATAAATCACGTGATGATCAATATGGAATTGAAATACTTTCATTTGATGACAATTACATATTTGGGACTTTTCTTAAAAAAGATGATTCAACAAATAAATTTATGAAATTAACACTTGTAAAAAATGATACACCTGAAGAAATAGATTTTAATAGTCAAAAAGTAATATTTGAATATTACTCGTTCTTCTATGTCGATTTAAACAAGTGTATGACTTCAATAATATCTAATAAACAATCAGGAAAATTTACTGATATTATCAATCAATTTCTCTTTGAGGAAAATTATCACATTTACTTTTTTCCGTATACTGTAGATTCCATAGATGACGCTATTAAAAAGTTTTCAAAAGTAAAGGCTATTGAGGCGGCATATAATCCTGCCGAATCAGAGCGCACTTTTAAAAATATGCAACAATATAATGAGGATAATTCTATTGAAGTAAGTAAATTAGAATTTAAAATAAAAATTAAACATACCGGTGCAAATTTTCCAGATGTTTTGAAACAAATATCTGCAGAAAGTGAGAAATACAAAAAATACAAGATTGTAGGAGATTCACAGGACGGCATCGAACAGGTCTTTGATATTTTAGAAAAGGTGCTTTATAGAAGTGCTCAAATTGAAATAGACGGCAGCCCTACAGAAAATATAGGTTTTATTAAAAAAACATTTGAAAAAGAAATCCAATTACTTTATAATCAAACAAACAGCTAAGTTAGGTTACAAAGAATTTTTGATTATAAGGTTATATAGATAATACATTGCCGCTAGCACTTCAAGACTACCTGCTATAAAGCCATACATTCCAATATAATTCATAGCAGTTGTATCGCAAATCCAAGATATAATAGGTATCATAAAGAATATTGTTCCAAATAAAATAATTTTCATAAATATTTTATGATGACCATATTTTATAAACCAACTTTTGAATTTACTATCAGAAGGTAGCGCTAAATATACGGTTGCCGCTGTTAGTAAAAATCCTACAAAAGTACCCGAAATTCCAGCTAAATTACTTGCATTTGAATTATTAGTAAAGAATTTTTCTATGAAACAAAATTTCATATCACAGAAAATAACAACAATTATAGGAGATAAAACTGAAACATAAATATATTTAAATACTACTATATTAAATATATTTTTTAATTTTTTCACACAACTCACCCCCTATTCTTATTATAATGATTTTCATCTGTTTGTATATACGATTCAAATAAAAATCACGAAAAAAGGAGTGTAAACAATGGCTTTTGGTGATAATTTAAAAAGGCTCAGAACCAATAAAGAATTCACTCAAGAATATTTGGGCAAGGTATTATGCCTTAGCCGCACAACGATTTCTAATTATGAAAAAGGTAAAATGCAACCGTCAATTGAAACTTTGATTAAATTATCAGAAATATTCAATGTCACAGTTGATGAGTTGATAAAGCAATAAAAATCCGCCCTGCTCGACTGGTCCTCGAACAGAGCGGAATCATCCACACAGGGTGCAGATGATACGATTACACGCAAAATAATTGTATCACATTCCCTTGTGTTTTTCAAGTAATTTAAAGCACAAGGGATTTTTGCACCCTTTTTTAAGCAAAAGGAGTGTATAAAATGAAACTGCCTAACGGCTACGGCTCTGTTTATAAGCTGAGCGGAAACAGGCGCAATCCGTGGGTTGCCTGCGTGACAATAGGCTACAACAAAGAAACACGCAATCAGGAACGCAGGGTTATTGGCTACTTTCCCAACAAGCCGAAAGCTCTGAACGCTCTTGCTGATTACAATCAAAACCCGTTTGATGTTGATTCGGCAAGACGCACTTTTTCAGAAATTTATGAACTTTGGTACAAGGAGTTCATCACCGAAGACACAAATCCGAACACCAAAAGACAGTATAATGCGGCATACAAACAATGCTCAATGTTATACAATCGCAAGATGTCCGATATAAAAATCATTGATATGCAACGAGTTCTCGACAACTGCAACAACGGTTATCAATCGGTTAGGCGAATTAAAATTCTGTTGAACAAAATCTACGAATACTGCATATTTCACGATATGCTCCATAACAATCTTGCAGAAAAATTGAAAATCAATGCCAAGTCAGATGAAACAAAACGAGCACGCAGGGAGTTTTCGGAAAGCGAAATAAATCTTTTGTGGGAATATTCAAATCTTGATTCGGTAAAAATAGTGCTTATGCTGATTTATTCGGGAGTGCGTGTGTCTGAACTTCTCAATCTGAAAATTTCAAATGTAAACCTTGACGAACAGACTTTCTTTGTTGAAAGTTCAAAGACCGATTCAGGTGTACGAACCGTGCCTATAGCAGACAAAGTACTGCCGTTTTGGCAGAAATTCATCAGCGATTCTCAATGTGGATATGTTCTGAATAACACCAATGGCAAGCCGCTGAAATACGATAACTTTAAACGCAACTACTGGACACCTCTGCAAAACGATTTAGGATTTGACCACACCATACACGAAACAAGACACACCTGCATTTCAATGCTTGTATCGGCAAATGTGAACCACACAATCATCAAAAAAATAGTCGGTCACAAGTCGAAAATGGACTTGACCGAAAAGGTTTACACCCACATAAACCCAAAAGAATTGGTGAACGCAATCAACAAAATATAGTCTTATATTATCCTGAATTGTTCATAATTATGTTCCGTAGCTTACATATAGCTAACAAAATCCCCCATTTTCCCCATTCCTATCCCCCTTGCAAGTTACCTGCACCAACAGCCGTTTCTTATGTAGGGACGGCTGTTTTGTACCACATTTTCGGTCTGTTTTATGGTGATTTTCAAAATATTTAAATTAATTTTGAATAAAAAGCGAAAATCATGTTGACAAATCTGAAAATATGGTATATAATAATCAAGCTGTTGTTATTAAGCAACATTTCGAGGTGTAGCTCAGTTTGGTAGAGTGCTTGGTTTGGGACCAAGATGCCGCAGGTTCAAGTCCTGTCACCTCGACCAAAAACGGTGGTTTTTCAACCACCGTTTATTTTTTGCCAAATTTTCTTAAAGTACTCTAAAATGGCTTAAACACTGGGGTTATGAGCTGTTGCTCAGTTAATTTGAGTAAATTTGAAAACACTTGAATTAAGATAAAGTGCTGTCAAAATTGCTGTCAATCGCAGTCAAAAGTGCTGTCAAAAACGCAGTCAGTAAGCGGCTTAATGAACACTCAAAATTTCAAAAGTGCAGTCATTTTTAAAAATTGCACGCAAAATACTAAAAACAGCCTAAATTCGCTTATCGTTTGTCCGACTGAAAAAATATTTTTGGAGGTCAACATTATGACAAATACTAAAATTACTTACTCTCAACAAGGCGACTATCTTTTACCAGACCTAAAACTCCCCCAACAATCGAAATGCGAAATCGGCGTTTTCGGACTGCGGCATAAAAATTATTTGCTCCGATACCACAAGATAAGATATTATAATCTGCTGACTTCAGGCAAACTTGTGGAGTATCTATCCGATATTGATAATCAGGCGAATGAACTGTTTACAACGCTTATAAAGCAACTATCCGAAAAAGAAAATGTGACCGAACAGCTAAAAGCTGAAAACCAAGCAGAATGGATACGCAGGATGAACTCAATCCGCAACAGAGCATTGGAAATTGTCAACAAAGAATTGATTTACAAATAAGCCAATATAAATCGTCATAATTTGAAATGTCATAAAATTATCGACTTACTTCTATTGAAAAGTCAGATTTGAGGTGATTGCGTGTTATTCCGAAAGATTGAAACGTTGATAGAAGAACAACTGAAAAGCGATACCAAGAAGATTTTGCTGATTGACGGAGCTCGTCAGGTCGGCAAAACATACATCATCCGTTATGTGGGGCAAAAGTTGTTTGAAAACTTTATTGAGCTGAATATGGTGGAGGATTCGCTGGGTGAACGCCTTTTCGACGAGGTAAAGACTGTTGACGATTTTTATCTTCAGGTCAGTATGCTTGCGGGTAATAAGATGAAACAGAAAGAAAATACGCTGATTTTTATTGATGAAATTCAGGCGTATCCTCATCTGCTCACGCTTTTGAAATTTCTTTCTCAAGACGGAAAGTTTACCTTTATTGCAAGCGGCTCACTGCTAGGTGTCACATTGTCGCAGACGACCTCAATCCCTATGGGTAGCTCCGCAAGGTACGGATGTTTCCGCTGGATTTTGAAGAATTCCTTTATGCAAACGGACTTAATGAATTTGCCATATCGGCAATGCGTAAAAAGTTTGAGTGTGAAGAATCACTTGATGAGCCTACACACAATAAAATGATGGACTTGTTCCGAAAGTATTTGCTTGTGGGCGGTCTTCCGGACGCTGTGAACTCGTATCTGAATGACCATAACATTCAGCTTGTCCGTGACATTCAAAGCGAAATTCACGACTATTATGCCGCTGACGCTTCCAAGTATGACGAGGAGAAAAAACTGAAAATCCGGCGCATTTATGACCTTATTCCGTCCAATATGGAAAACAAGAAAAAGCGTGTGGTGGCGCAAAACATTGAAAATAAAAGAGGCAAAACATTCGGCGATTACAGCGATGAATTTGAGTACCTCATAAGTGCCGGTATTGCTCTGAATGTTCAGGCAATCTCCAATCCGGTTTTTCCGCTGATTGAATCCACCAGAAAAAACCTGCTGAAGCTGTATCTGAACGATGTGGGAATTCTCACGGGAATTTTGTACGGAAACAATATCCGTGCTGTTTTAGATGATGAAAAGAGCGTTAATCTCGGTTCAGTCTATGAAAGCGTTGTCGCTAGCGAGCTAATTGCTCACGGCTATAAGCTGTTCTATTACGATAACCGCTGTAAGGGTGAGGTTGACTATCTTATTGATGATTACAACAGCCTGTCCGCCGTGCCTATAGAGGTAAAGCCCGGCAAGGATTACACCGTTCACAGTGCGCTGAACACCTTTGTTCAGAATGAGGATTATCATATCAAAAAGGCTTATGTCCTCTCCAATGAAAGAACCGTCACGCACAACGGAAAGATAACATATCTGCCAATTTATTACATTATGTTTTTTCAAAACACACCCAATACAAAAGACCTGAATTTTTAAAATTGCAATTAACAAAAACCTCCTTTAGTGCAATAAACGCATTGAAGGAGGTTTTACTATATTGTTTGAGTAAAAAGTTGATATAAACTGGATACAAGGCTATTGTCGCTTTGTCAGGGTTAACATTAGAATAAAATCGTTCTTTCGGCATTTGAAGACATCCTCAGATAAGATATTTAATACAATACCATGAAGTGGTGCTTGAAAAATTCTTCACTACAAGCTAATTCTATTCCCATCTCGTAGGCAAATACTCACCAATACAGGCATATGGGTACTCACGTGCCTGTTTTTATTTTGCTTATTTGACAATACTACTTATAAAACGCTTTTAGCTTTTAGGTCTGAAATTACCAAATCAATTGGTACAAATCCTTGTTTTATAGAAGTATTATCCTCATCTTCAGAAGAACATCCTCCTTTAATAATGCCAACAACTTGGTGATTTGTATTCAAAACTATACCGCCGCTTGCTCCGTGCACAATTTTTCCGCTTACTTTATAAAAAGGCGCTCCAAACAATTTTGTTTTTCCTGTAATTTTGCATTCTTCTTTTGTAATTGTATCACCTTTAATGTAATTCGGAAATCCAGCGATGACAACAGTATCTCCGATTTTTAAATTTGAACTGTTTCCCATAGATAAAGATGCAACATTAGCAATTGATATATTATACAATGCATAGTCTATTATTTTATCAGCAGATACCTGATTTATATCTGCGCTAATTGGAGATATTACGGCTTTGACATCATTTTGCCACAAATAATAGAAGTCTTTGTCTTCTGTTACATGATAAGAAGTAAATAAGCCATAACCAGGAACATAGAATCCAGAACCTTGTTTCATCTCATCAGTACTTTGCAAAACAAAAACATTTTTATTAATAATTTCATTCATTTGATTAAAGTAAGTAAGGTCAAATATATTTTTTGAAAAAACTTTGTTAGCTTCTAAAGCTAATGAATAGAAAGTAAAACTATGTTCACCTTTAATTTGTTTTATAAAATGAATTTTACCAATCAACACAGATTTGTACCATTCTTCAATTAATGGCTGCTTTTTGGGATCGCTCCTAAATGAAATAATATTCCTGTTTTTACAATATCCTTTATCAATATACTTCAATGCTTCAATATATATTCCGTTCTGAATACAATTATGTAATAGAGCTCTAATGTTTTTATAATACTCGCGTTTAACGTTTGGAAATTTATTTACTATTACTCCGGTAACCTCTTGTCGTAAATTTTTTGTTCGAAATGTTATTTTTTCATCGTTTACAATTAAACTGTTTTTATCAAGAACCTTTTTTAACGAATCATCCAACAGAATTTTATCTCCAACCTTTGATATTATATTATCGCTAATGCACCGATTGTATGATGAAAAAGTTATATCATCTGCATATCTTGTATAGACAAGTCCATACTTTTTGGCGTATTGCATTAATTGATTATCTAAAGGGACACATAACATATTAGTTAAAACCGGGGAGGTGGGTGCTCCCTGCGGTAAAATACCGTTCAAACAGGCAATTTGAGCTATTGTTGTTGCAGCTTCTTTGCCTATTGAATATGGCTTGGAACATAGCAGTCCAACGACTCTTCCAAAATGAAACTGACTAAAAAAGTCTTTTAGATCTATATTCAAAATTTCAGCTTTTTTAGTGTGTTGCAAGGCGTTTCCAAGGATAGTCTTATTTTTTATAAACCCGTATGCACATATTTTCGGCTTGTACATTAGATTTAGTATATATGCTAATTTACGTTGAATATTACGCAATTTTTTAGATGGTGCAAATATTTGTCTTGTTCCACCATTCTTTTTAGAAATAAAGAAAGATCTATACATGTTTTCAGGTCGTAAAACGAACAAAAAATATCTCAAACTTTTTTCATCTATCTCTAACATATCAGCTATATCGGTTCGTGTTTTTGCTATGCTAAATAGTTCTTTAATTTCATTATCGCTTCTTTTAAACATAATCTACCCCAAAAAGATGAAGATATACAGGGAAACTCTACCTTCTGCGACATATACAGAATAATAAAGGCGTGTATACGAGGACAACGCAAAAGCGATCACGCAGCATATGCCTCACACATTAAAAACTCCGTTGCGTAACGCTAACGAAAAACAGAGACCCTGAATATCTTCGAAAGTATTATATCATTTTAGCACATTGAATACAATGTTTAATTTGAAACAATTATATGAACATTGTATGTAACATTTCGAATAGTTTTCTGCCCTTCCAAAGAATAAAAATTATTTCTATTTGTTGTTTTATTAAAAGGGTCATAAACAAAAACAATAAGATCCTTTAGTTCATTCCAAGCTGCATAATCGATAAAATCTATTTTCAATTGTTTAATAAAGTCTTTTTCGTCTTTATCTTTTGCCTTGATCATTTTTAATTCAATGTCAATACCTTCATTTTCTATCATCAAGTCAACTTTAGAATTAGTGCCGCCGATTTTAAAATGTGGATTTTCAAATTCAAGATTTATAAATATACTTCTCAAAATTAAGTAGGATAAATCTTGCACATCATATTCATCATTAATTTCAAAAACAGTATGATTTTTTCTTCGATTATTTGTTAAATGCTTAATAGCATCTTGAAAATTATAAAATATATTTTTTATTAGTTCGACGGATGACATATTATTATATTTAAATGCCGTAAACTTTCTTGAAAGTTTATCATACATTGCAATATCAATTGCATCAGCACTGTTGTTATTTACTAATAAATCAAAAACCTTATTCTCGTCATCTTTAGAAAGTTTGGAAGATTTAAAAAGCAAGTTTAACAAGAAGTGATATGGGTCATCCTCAAATTCATCATATGTATTACGTAATCGGTCGTCATAATTCTTAAAAATCAGACTAAGTGCAAATTTGTTTTTTAGAGAAAAGGAGTTAAACTTCTCGTCAATTTCCTTTATTTGAATTTCCGGAGATGCCAAATGTATTCCGATGAAGCAATAAATATTGTTGCTGTAATCGATTCCTTTTACAGGAGGACGATTAATTACTTTTCTAACCAAATTCTCACTCTCTTTTATATTAGAATACCCTTTGAATGCAATTTGATTTTGTCCAGTAAAATTATCTGCATTGAAATTTTCCATAGAATATCCTAAATAGTAATGCAAGAACATTGAGTCAAGGGAGCAAGTTTGCAATATATCATCTTTTTTCGCAGTTATCACAGAAACCATAATTTCTCTGTCACCCCTTTTACTCTTAATTTATCATAATCCCATTTTTTAACTATTTTTAATTTCTCTATTAAGTTGGCCATAATTGAAGGATACAAAATAGTTATGGGCTTTTTTGAAGGCATAAAACTTCTTTCGGAAAGATGTGAAAAGAAGAATACCTGTTGAGAAATATAATAAATATCTTTAAAACTAGATCGTTTATCTATTGATATTTTGAGCGGAATAGGACTTTTATCATTTACAATCATTAAGCTCTCTAAAGCATTAAGTCGTATGTATTGTCCTTTTCTTAAGTCATTCTTACCGTCGTTAAAGTATACTCTGAAATTATGTCCGTAGTTTAAATGCACAAACGCATACGAGATGTTAATGTGCTTATACCGTTCAAGAACTTTTTCTAAAGCACGAATCTCTCTGTTTTTTCCAACAGATTTGTATATGTGAAATATTAAATGAACATCAGATTCTCCCAACAATAATGTCTCAAACAATTGACTTATTAGCTTCTCTAATTCCTCAGGATAATTGTTTATTTCAACAATAGGATTACACGCTCCTGCTAAATATACACCTGAATTGTCGAAAACATTTGCTATACTGATAACTTGTTGATTATTATAATTCACAGTTGAGCCAATGCCGATAATAAGTTCCCGCTTGGTAGTATCTTTCTTTTCAATTCCCCAAGCAGTACCTCCAAGTTTAGCATAAATATTTAACGATATGTTTCCTAATATAAAATCATTAGGGTGCTTTAATGTTTCAATGCATATACATTGAGTAGGAACTTCTTGTCCAATCAGTTTAGCTTTACAGTAATAGTATGGCGATAAAGCAGGTTTCATATAACGGTAATCTTTTTTTATAACAAGAATAACAAGATCGGAATTTTTAGCGTTTAAATCAAGTATTGCTTCTCCGAAAGATTGCACACTTTCTTTTTCCACCCAGCTGTATTCATATTTTAAATCTAATCTGAACATTTTTTTGATTTTCGTGGCTAACTGTTTAGTGAATACATTAAGCGTCCCCTCGTATTCCTTAGAAGCAACTAATGTAATGGTTCTCACTGTATCATTAGATACAGCTGTGTAAGGACCTACTTTTTCTAACGCTACGCTTGGCAAACCACTAATAACTTGATCGTTTGCATAGTATTTTTTAGGGGCTGCAATTATTTCGTTTTCAAACACCTTATCATAAGGAAAATAATTGTTAACACAATTTGTGATTTTAATATTTCCATACAATTGGCCTATAAGTCCTTTTTGTAACCAACTAATAACTTTTTTAGTGAAAGAAAACTGTTTGGCTTTGTTCTCCGCATCTAATTTAATCTTATCCAATTTATGTGATAAACCTCTAGCCTCTTTGTATCTGGTTAATGCACGAGTGTTTGCAGCAACTGTTCCAGATTTATTCTCAAATAAACCTCCACAGTCAATATTGTGATTAGCAAAATCTCTTTGAGTCCAATTAAAGCAGTAATCTAAATTTGAACTTACAGAAAAACCAAAGTGTATTTTGTCATCTTGTCGAAAGAAATATGTGGATACCTTTGCACATTGAAACACACAAAGCGCATCATCTTTATAAATCGGTGACTTCTTCTTTGCAACTAAATTATGAGAATATTTTTCATAGTAAAGATCATATGCCTCTGTTGTCTTGAATAAATCATAGATTCTATTTTCCAACATTTTGCTTACTACGCTAGGATACTCAGTTGGATTAATATTAACTTTTACGGTAGAAAGACTTTCTGCTAAAACATTATCAGAGTTTTTAAGAGACCAAAAATATATTGCGTTTCCTGATCTATAAAAGCAGATATCTTTATATTCTTTTCTTAGACTGGATAGTTGTTCATGATTAATGTAGTCGATAGAAAACACGTCCGTATCACTATCTGTTAAAGAACAAAAACAATAATTAAGATACAAACCACTCATTTGAAAACCTCCGTATTATATATTTTAGATACTCTCCGGTACAAGTGATAGTTTATTAATAGACTTGTGGACTCTCACTAAGGAGTCGCAGACAGCTAAAACATCTTCTGAATCCCAAGTGCACAAAGATTTCTCATCAATAACGCCTGCACCTTCGCCTATAATTTTTGCAATCTGTTCTTTATCCGCTACGTCTACTACAGCCTGATATGCAGCGTTGCTTTGTACCTTTTTGAGGTTTATGATAAGCCTGTCAAAAGAAGCCGAAGTCGACAAGTTCACTAATTGTCGCTGGTATCATCACTTTAATAAATTTCAAAAAGCATCCTAACACTTTTCAATAGGATTAAACCATACAACAATTACGCCAATTGATTTTTGAGGGTACTAAAACCGTATCAGGAATCAGCTACTGTTTACATGCTTTTTATCGTCCCAAATGATAATAGACCAAAGTTTGCTGACATACTCCAAAGAATTTTCAGTATGGTATTTTGCATTCATTTTTATATTTTTTGAGAAAATTTTATTCACCTCGTATTATAGTTTCCTCAATAATTTCATCGATTTTTGCACGAAGTTCAGAAATTTCTGATTTTATTTTATCTTGCTTCTTAATTTGAAGTTTAATTTCATTTACAATACATTGTTGTTCTTCAATTGGGATATCAATCATTGGGAATTCTTGAACAACGGTTGGAAAAATATTTGTGTTGTTTCCAAGGCCCTTTTTATATATCTCAACAAGATACTGAAAGTAACTTGTTCGAAAATAAAAATAAGCAAATTCCGGGTTATAGTCCTTTAGCCTAATCCGCATAGTGAAATCCGCGAAGATACCATTTATCTCATCACTATTGATCAGAGCGACTTTACCTATGGTACCCTCTCCAGATCTTGCTAAAATAATATCATTCTTTTGAACTGACTTTTCGCTTTTGGCATTAGAGTATTTTTTCGAAACGATACTTGCTCCTTCAGAATTGAAATACCAATCTTTTATAGTAGCCATTGAAATGTAGTAATAATCACCTTCATCAGAGTAATCTTCAGGAGATATACTAGCACCAAGGACAATTGGCTCAGATAAAAAATGTTTAATTTTTTTATCCGTAATAGCATTAAGTTGTTCCATAACAAAAGTGCCTGCATTACGATGAAACTTTGCACTAAATCTAAGGTCGGGATTGTTGGAAAAATCCGATTGCTTACAATCAAATTGCTTGATTTTTTTCAACTTTGAAAATTTAGTATAATCAAATACGAATCTTTGAGAAAATACATTATCAATAATTATCGATTCATTAAGCAGTTGCTTTTTTAATTCTCTAACTCTTTCTTCAATACTATCAATTTTAGATTTGATTAATTTTTGATTTTTGAATAGTAAATCTATCATTATTTTATCAAATTTAAGCAATTTAAGATCGTTTTCATTTAAAGTTGGATAACCCTTTCCTTGTCTTGAAATAGCAATTAAACTATCATAAAAGCTACTTCGAAAACAATAATATAGAATCTCAGGCATCATTTTTGCTCTTAAGTGAATAAAGGCAGAGGTAAAATAAATATCTTCATTTTCTTTTGTTATGCGAACATATTTCTTAAGGTTCGGGCGTATTTTAGATATTAGTATATCGTCTTCTTGTACTGATATTATATCTCCTTTTTCTATTTTTTTATAGTAGTTCTCTTGTAGCAAATTTCGTTCTTCAAAGTTTAATATTTGAGGAAAAACATCACCATTCTTGTCTACATCACTTATTTCACAATAGCGAAATTGTTGATTTAATTGACTAAGTGCTATTTTCGATTTGGGTACAATTTCAAATAATTCGCTAAATGAATATATCAAACCATTGAGTTTGGTTTGATATTTATGATAGTCATAGTCTTGACGTAACGTTTTTTCGGAACTAATAGTTGAAATATCTATTGTTTGAATGTTCATATTCATTACCTCAATCCCAATGCAATGCACGCATATAATCAAGTATTGTATCATTAACCCCATCATCAATTAAGATTCTGCCATTGGAATCTGTTCTAAATAATTCATTAGGCATTTGTTTTTCGCCACGTTTTGTACGTTTGTATCCCACGTTGTCAGCCTCAGCCATAAAGATAGAGTAATCAGATTTAGAAGCAACTTCTCCAAAAACCCACCAAGTATTAACAAACCCAAAACTATCCTTAGTATCTTTGTCATACTTACAGAGTTCTTCAAGTTCTGAATAATATTTTGAAATCAATTCAGAACTTGATAAACCGTCATCGCGAATTGTGATATACGATTTCAGCATTCTTCTAATAATATCTTTCTCTTCATCAGGTGTAAGAGCTTTTACCGACGGTAGTTTTGATTTTTGTTTTTTACCATCAAAGACAGCAATAAGATTTTCAACTCTAACTTTTAATTTTTGCCAATCACTGCTTGCTTCTTCCCATAGTGTATTCCATTCTTTAACTTCGGCCTTTGTCTTTTTCTGAGCAAACAAAATGCTGGTTTTAGTGGAAGTATATGGTTCAAAGGCAAGCTGAGGTAATGATACTACCGCTTTAATTTTGAAGTATTTATATAGGAACAAACGGATATACTTATTTTCTGTGGTATCAAACACACTTTCAGGAAGAACCGCAGCTAAACGGCCGTTTTCTCTAAGTAATTGATACCAGCGTTCGATGAAAAGGTTTTCTGAGTTCTTCTTTGCACCAAACATAAAATCTTTTTTAACAGTCTTTTTTGTATCATTGTCAAGCTCAACGCTAAAAGGAGGGTTTGTAAGAATTAAATCAAATTGTCCATTAACCTCTCTGTTTTGATATAAAGCATCTTCATCACTACCTTTCATAGCATTTGGCGCAGTTTCTTTTTCGTACTTTGAAAACGGAAGCAAACCGTCCTTAACAAAAATATTTGTAGAACCATCTCCGTGAAGAATCATATTAACTTTAGTTGCAGTTCCAAGATTAAAATTAATTTCTGAGCCATAAATGTATGTTTGAGCCCATTTGTTTTCACGATGATCCGGATAGAACCAATCAGAAAGCACCTTATCTTTTACAGCTCTGGCTGTTCCGAGTTCTGCATTATACCCATTAGCGTTTCTATTGCGATATTTCATATTCTCTGTAATAAATTTCATATATTCGATAAGAAAAGTTCCGCTTCCTGCAGAAGGATCTATCATATATGGGATTTCTTTGTCCTCTTTAATGCGTTTGATTGCTAATTTATCAGTTTGCAAAGCATAAAGCATAAAACGGACAATATTAATATGTGTAAAGAATTGTCCTTTGCTTTGCTTGAAACCATTGCGAATGATTCCTTCGAAGAAATCACCTAAAATATCCTTACCGCTAAGGCTGTTTTTTCCATCAACAAAGGAAAGCCCTTCTAACTTTTGTACTGCATATTTAAGCTTAGATAAAGAAAACTTCTTTGTGTCTATTACATAAGATTTTTTTAGTTCGTTTTCATCAAGTATGTACAATTTAGATTTAAGAGCACGGCGATAAAGTTCATTTATTCTTTCAAAGAGCTGTTCATTTGTTTCAAATTCTTCATCTCCGTCTTTGGCAAAGGTCATAGATTGGAAATCATATGTATCGCCATCTTCTTTCTCATCTTCATCTTGAATTTTTGCAAGAATTAGATTGGTTAAAGATGCAAACACTTCATTATCATCTGTGCCGCCTCCGCCCCATAAAACATTGTGTAAATCAGACTGCAGCTGATTCAACATTTCATTGGTAAAATCTGTTTCGAGGTCTTTTACTGATGATTTCACATAAGGTGTCTTTTGTGCTTTGCCATAACGAGCAGGAATAGTATTGGTATAGTCACGGGAAGTCACCCAATCCGCGAAAGAAGAATGTTTTTTATTATCTATGATAATACATTCATCTGTTATCGAGCCTGTTGCATCGTTAGTAGTATATAGGACTAAGTATTTAACATCATGCCCTTCAGTTCGCTCCATGCCTGCTAACTTAAAAAGTTGTTCTTCAATAACACTATCCTTATCTATGGTTGCATATTCCTCTTGGTTTTTAACTTCAATAAACAAGAATGCATCACCATTTGCATCTCTTACAATTACATCAATGCGACTTGTTATTGTGTGAGGACGACCGGCAGTATACTCATGTTCAATTTCAATTTTTTCGGGAGCATAACCGAGTTCGTTAACTAGTTTTGTTAATAAAAAAGCACGACAAAGTTCTTCAGGCTTAGCTTCTGTGCGTTTTTGACACTGAACGATTCTGTCATATTCAAGTTTTTCTGCAGCAAGATCAAGTTTAGGTACAACCTTAATCGGATGAGAATCAATGTATTGTTTAATTAATGTGTTATTCAAAGTTGAGAACCCTCCTGATTAGTTAGCTCAAGTTATTGACAATTCTCAGTTGTCATTCTTATATCTATTTCATGATTATGATGTCTATAAACTCTGGCATGAATAATAAAAAAGATATAATATTTTCTTATATACTGCTTTTGCTTTGTAATGTTCCGCCCAAGCGAAAATGTTATTACGGCTGACACCTACATAATCGCAAATTCTTTTTTTATCAACTTATTCAATGTCGAAATCTACTAAACATCATATTGTTTCGTCAAATGCAACTATTGAAAATATACTATTATAATATAGCATATTTCAATGCATAAATCAACAAATATTGGCGATTTATACCAAAAAAAGAACGGGAATATGACTAACATAATTAGTTAAAAACGGAGCTGTATTTCTTAAAAGCTACGTACTAAAATCTATAATTTATTTTTGTTCTGCAAATTACGGTATGTCGTTTTTAGGGTAGCCAAAGAATTATATGTTTTACCGATAGTGCAAAACTGCATAAAACTATTAACCCAACACTTGCTGTAAGGCAGGTGTTATTTTTTTGCAATTTTTAATATGGGTAAGTTTATTTTCTGCAATTTCTATATGGGATAAATTTTTTAGAACATGGGTTGAATTTCAGGCTCTCCCACTCAAAATAAGTAGAGGGATATATTTATTTGAATATCAAACGAAAACGGAAAATTCATTTTTTAAAAACACAAAAGTAAAAAATTTTCAAAAATACCCTGACAAAACGCCTATGTTTGTCCAAATAAGTGAGAGGGTATTTTGAAATTTTTGAAAAAACACCCCCTCAAAAATACTGATTTTGTCCATACAAGTGAAGGGGATAAAGAAATATATTTTTAATTTTCTTTATCAAATTCGAGAAAATTCATTAACAAATTATTTTCTAAGGAAGTGAATCTAAACAATGAAAAACGCTTATTTTCAATGTGTCAGTACTCGAAAGAGAGAAAGAAAAAAGTAAACCAAGGAAACCTATGACAAATCTTAGCGAGCAGACTGTTTGTATCCACAAGCGGATAAAACAGTAAAAGCTCGTTAGTGGATACCCCTAAAACCCCGGAAAAAATAAGAAAAGGAAGGTAACATATGAAATCCAAATTTATCAAACTGCCAAAGGCTCTCTTTGATGATGCATATATAGACTTGTCGTGCGGTGCAAAGCTGCTCTACTCGCTGTTGCTTGACCGCAGAATGCTTTCGGAGCAGAACAGTATGACTGACTCAAACGGCAGAGCCATTGTGTACTTCACAAACAATGAAGTCTGTCAAAAGCTGAAATGCAGTCATGACAAGGCTACGAAGCTTTTTCGTGAGCTTGAACGTTTCAAGCTTATACATAGGCTAAGGCAGGGCAAAGGCAAGCCTGACATTATTTATGTTGATAACTTTATTGACAGCGAAGAAGCCTCATTCAAGAGTGCGGAAAATACGCTTTGCAGAGTGCAAAAATTAAGTGTACCTGACTGCGGAAAATCAGCAGGAAATAAAACTGAAATTAATAATACCGATAGGAGTAATACCAATCTATCAATCGACTATGACGAGGTTGAGAATGAAATAAAATTCCAAATTGAATATGATGTACTGGCGGAGCGTGATTACGGCAGTGTGCTCGACGAAATTGTCAGACTTATGACAGACACTTACTGTTACGCAAGTGATACTGTTCGGATTAACAAACGGCAAATCCCCATACAGTCTGTTCGCAAACGACTGTCAATGGTAACAGCCGAGCATATCGAATATGTAATAAGCTCGCTTGAAAAGAATAAAAGCAAAATCAAAAATATGAGAGCCTATCTGCTTACGACTCTCTACAACTCAATTGACACTATGGAAACCGACTGCTTGTACGGTAATTAGGGAGGAAATCAAAATGGATGAAAAAATAAAATTTTTAGGCACAAAAGAGATTGCCGAGGCACTCGGATGCAGTTTGCCGACTGCCCGAAACATTATGATGAGGGCTGATTTTCCGTTGGTGAGAGTCGGCAAAAACTTCAAGGTCAGTGAGCAGGCTTTTATAGAATGGAGCAGCAAGCGCAGAGTATAAAATAAGGCGAAAATCTGTTGACGGCTTATCGCTTTTGGAGTATTATAAATACAGTCGGATAACGATAAGCTGTCTTTAGGTTTTGAAAGGACGGATTACAATAAACGCTAAAGACACAAAGAAAAAACAAACCTACGGCAACGGCTCAATATATTTTGTAGAAAGCCGTCAGCGCTTTGCAGGTCAGGTTTATTTGACAATCGACGGTGAAAAGGAACGCCGCACCGTTTACGGAAAAACGAAGAAAATCGTCAAGGACAAAATGCGTGAGCTGCAAATTCAGGCTCTCTCAGGCAACCTCGAAAAGCGCAACCGTAACAAGGTTGAGATAAAAACAATTCATCAGCTTGCCGAAAAGATGATAGAGGAACAGCTTGCCCTGAATGAAATCAGGCAGTCAACCTATGACCGCAAAATGGAAACTCTGAAAATGCTTTCCGATATTTCTGATAAGCAGCTTACGGAAGTCACCGAGGACGATATAGTCGGTTTTTTCAAGGTAAAGCTTGATTATTCCCAGTCGAGCATAAATAAGATGTATCAGCTTTTGGGAGCAGTATTTGTAAAAGCAATTAGCAAAAAACTCATTGAGAGCAATCCTTTGAGCGACATCAAGTGCCCAAAATCGAGAAAAAAGCAAATTCCTGTCAGAGCCTTGACGGTTGACGAGCAGATAAGGCTTTTGAATGTGCTGAAAACCGAGGACATACACTACGGCGACATAATGCTTTTGTCAATGTTTACGGGAATGCGAATCGGCGAGTGTTGTGCCCTCACGGCAGAGGATATCAATCTAACCGACAAAACAATAAATGTCAGTAAAACCGTATCGAGAGGCGAATTTGGAAACACCGTAATCAACGATACCAAAACCGCCGCAGGTATGAGAACGCTTTTTATCAGCGATGATGTTGCAGACTTTTTGAAAGAATGTTTAGGCGGCAGAAAAAGAGGTCTGCTGTTTACTTCGAGTAACGGCAGGCTTGTCACATCAAACCAAGTCAACTACGTTTACTCAAATGTGATTAAGAATTACGACATTCTTGACAGCTCGGTGTACGGCAGGGTAGATTTACATTCACTCAGGCATACATACGCAACGAGGTGTATTGAAAGCGGAATGCCTGCAAAGGTACTCCAAAAGCTTTTAGGACACACGGACATAAACATCACGCTGAATGTTTACTGCTCTGTCTTTGAAAAGTTCAAAAACGAGCACCTTGCGATTGCTGACAAATATATGAAATCAAACAACCTGCAAATCGCCTGAAAATGAAAAAATCGCCGTCAAAACCGCAGTCAATTGCGATTAAGTCAGCATTTAAGCCACTTATAAAGGTCACCTCGACCAAAAAAGGTGGTTTTTTAACCACCTTTTATTTTTTATCAAAATTACTTAAAATGCCTTAAAAGTGGCTTAAACACTGGGTTTTTGAGATTTCAAAAATTCAGTTGAGTAATTTTGAATTAAGTTAAAACAAGATAAAATGCAGTCAAACTTACTGTCATTTTAGTTTGCCTGCCGATTTTCAAGGAAACAAGATAATATATTTTTAAAATTTATTACACCGTAACACAAAAGATTTTTTATTATTAAAACAACAAAGAGGTTAAGCAATTTTTTCTAATGCTTAACCTCTTTATTTTACAAAAATTTTCAATTTTTTGTTGTGCTTTTTGACAATATATGATATAATATAAAAACTAAAATTATTGAGGTGATATTTTGTGGAAATAGTTAACTTTAGTGATATATATGACACGTTTATGAAAAACTTAAAGCGTAAAATGATTATTCCTATAATCGGTTCAGGTTTTACTCTTAATAGCGAAGCAAAAAATGGAAAAGTTCCGTCAGGAAAAGACTATCAAGAACATATGATTGATTCTTTGTGTAATAAATTTGAAGAGCTTAAAGACAGTAAGGAAAAGATGTACAATGAACCTTTTTCTCAAATAGCTGAATTATATATCAAGCAGATTGATGATATTGACAAAAGGAATTACTTTGTTTCCAATTTTACCGATGTGAAAATCCGAGAGAAAAATAAGATTGACTTTTTAAAAATTGAATGGCCCTACATTTACACACTAAATATTGATGATGCAATCGAAAAAAACAGTAAATTTAATCATACTATCTGTTGTAATAATGAGAATGTAATTGAATCTGTCTTTGACGAGTTTAATTGTGTTATTAAATTACATGGTGATGTGAATAATTTAATTAATTATGGAAATTATAATTCAATTATTTTTTCAAGTAAACAGTACGCAACAAGTTTAGAAAGTAACAAAGTCCTTTTAAACAAATTAAATCATGATGCTTTATACCAAAACTTATTGTTTATAGGATGTAGCTTAAATGACGAAATTGATATATTAACTGTTCTTCCAGATGAGCGTTGCGAATGCGTTACGAGCAGATACTTATGTTTTGTAGGAGAACCTACTAAACTTGAAAGCATGAAGTATGAAAGTTTTGGAATTACTCATATAGTTAAGTTTAATTCTTATGATGATATTTATCAGAAAATCTATAAATCCTGGGTTGAAACTCAAAAAATAGCTACTGACGATTTAGATAATTATAAAAGTTTTATTGTTGAACAATCAGATGACTCGTTTGAAACAAATAAATCTTTTTTCTTATATGGTAAAAGTTTAGTAAACAAAAACAAAATTATACTTCCTCACTTTTTTATTAGTCGTGAAATAACAAAAAATATAATAACAGATATAGAAAAATTTAATTTACAATTTGTAATCGGAAGTAGCTATTCAGGCAAGACTTACATTTTTTACGATATTGCTACCAAAATTAAAGATCAAGACATATTTATTTTTGAAACCAAAGACAGAATTTCTGATAAAGCATTTATAAATTTATTAAACAAGGAAAATTCCATATTCTTATTTGATAGTAATTCATTATCCATAAATCAAATAGAACTGATTATGAAAAAATTATATTTACTAAAAAGTAATAACAATAAGGCAATAATTTTTTCGTTAAAAGGCAACAGCGAACTATTTGGTTTAATTAGGCTATTAGAAGATGATAAGATAATCAATAAGCGTAATTTTTCTATAAAAAGTGTAGATAATAAATTTTCAAGTGATGAAGCCAAAAACATAAATTCAAAATTAACTGGTACTGGTATTGGTATAATCAATAAAAGTAAAACTATATTAGATAATATACTTGATTTAAACAGTAACAATAGAATATCTACAAGTAATAAATTCAATAAAATTCAGCTGTCATTTGATACTGAAAAGCAAATTGCTACATTAATAATATTAGCAATTGAGAAAAAAGTCTATTCATCTCAAGTTTTAAAATTTAATATATTGAGTGAAATTTATAATCAAAAATCAAGAGCATATCCATTAATAGATCTTGAAGAAACTTGGAATTTTGAAATAAGCGCTAGTGATAACTCCCCTCAAAAATATGTAGTTAATGCGGAATATTGGCTATATAAACAACTGGAATTATTTTCAGAAAACGCTGAACACCATAAGATTATTGTTAATGCTTTTAAATATATAGTTTCAAAAATAATAGAAACAGAAGGAAAACCAGATATATTAAAGTACAATAAGCAATCTTATAAAAAATTTATTTTATTCGACAATATTAATATGATTTTTAGGATTTATGGAAGAGATAGTTTAGTGCTTATTTCTAAGATATATGAAGGATTAAATTGCTACTTATCTAATGATCCAAATTATCTTCACCAAAGGGCAAAATGTTATATAAAATTGGCTTCCAGTGAAAGTGGTTATGATAAAAAAATCGAATTGTTTGAAAAAAGCCATAGAGATGCTAATCTAGCTTATCAAATATTTGAACAAAGGTATCATGAGTGTGGTAATAATAAAATTTTAATATCTTTAGCTCATGTAGAATACACACAAGCTGTGATTTTGTGTCATAAATGTAAGATAAATGATTACCAAAATGTCGATGATAACACTACAGCCATACTAACATTAGATAGTGCACTTGCTTCTCCACATAATTCATATGATTATGCAAAGAAGGATTATATTAATTATGATAACGTGGTTCAGAAACTTTTTGATAAAGCTATGCTCGACAGTTCTATAATAAAGGATGAAGCAAAAAACAGCGTAGAAAACTTATTTAAACTACTAAAGGAAAATTGATGCCTATCCATATGTTTTGTTTAGTCATCTAAATCAACTAATTATTATCTTTACAATTCAAGAACTCGAAATTCAAATTAACGAATTCCGAGTTCTTTATTTTTATGATATAAAAGATATAAAAATAGATAATTAATACCAACCTGCTTTTCTAACAAGAACTTTCTTATCCCAGTTATCATTTGCAGATACTTCCTCGTCGTAAGCTGGAGAGATTGTTTCTGTGTATGCTTCTTTCCAATAACCGTCTTCTACTGTCTTTGTGCCTACCTGAACCTGTCGTTCTTCAGCATGATAAGCACCTGCACCGTTTGTCTTCAATTCCCAAGTAAGATGCTCTCTTCTGAAATTAGCATCTTCTAATTCTATACCACAATTATTACAAATGTTTACCCATCTTGTCTTATATACTGGTTCCTCGTGAGTACCTGTTACAATCCACTCTCTTTTGTGTTCTTTTGTCACTGCATCGTGATGCTTATAGTACTTATATACTGCGTCGTAGTAAGTCTTACCCTCGTGCGGATCTTTTGAGGACTCACTCGGCTTAGCTGGCTTCTTGTCGTTACTTGAAGAAGTGCTCGGCTTAGCTGGGTTCTGGTTGTTGTTTGAAGTATTTACTTTTGAAGAACTATTGTTATTCTTAGTATCTGTTTTTGAAGAAGTGTTGTCTTTCTTTGATGATGTATTTTCTTTCTTTTCGGTGTTACCCTTATTGCTGTTGTTTTTGTTAGATACTGTAGTTTTTACATCGTCAACCTTAACTGTAACTGTCTTACCGTCATCGGTTTTTACTTCTACTTTGCCGTCTTTTACTTCGACTTTCTTACCATTCTTGTCTGTGATGTTGCCGTCTTTGTCGACCTTGATTTCACCCTTGTCTACCAAATCTTTAACTGCCTTTGGTACTGTTACCGCAGGGACTGTAGTTGCCTGTGCAGTGGTCTGAGCAGAAGTTGTTGCGGTCGGAACTTTGTCACTTTTACAACCTGCAAGAAGACTTGTGCCGACTGTTGTGCCTGCAAAAAGTAAGGTCATACCGCAAGCCATAGCTATGACTTTTGTCTTAACCGCTGTAACTGCACCTGTCTTAACCGCAGTTGCGGTACTCGATTTTACCGCTGTTGAAACACCCTTTGAAGCCACAGTTACAAGGCTTTCTCCGTTTGGAAGTGTGATTTTTATGCTCGGAACGCAAAGGCTCTTTGCTTCTTCCTTGAAAATAGTTGTAAAGAAAGGTACAACAACAAAACCGTGAAGCTTGTCACCGCTTTTGTTTTCGTAATCTTCAATTGCAGTTTTCATCTTTGCCCTTGAATAATTGAGCCTTGAAAGCACAGTACCCCTTGAACATTCAAAGACTTCTGCGATTTCATCAACAGTCATTTCATTAAAATAGTGCATAATCACTGTCTGATACTGAACATCGGACAGTACTTCCTGCATAATCGAAAGAATAATTTCTCTCTTTGCCTTGTCTGAAATGTATTCTTCGGGAATTGATATACGCTCGTCAACTATTGCCTGATTTTCAAAAATTTCATCGTCCAGTTGGATTTCACCTTTACCTTTCAAATAATTTTTGCACTTATTAACGGCAATTCTGTTAAGCCAACTTCTGATTTGTGATGATTTTTCCAAAGATTGGATCTTTAAAAAAGCCGTTATGTAAGTTTCCTGCATAATGTCCTGTGCAGTTGTTTCGTTCTTTAAAAAGCTGATACAAGTAAACCACACTTCACGCTCTGTAAGCTTGTAGAGCTTTTCAAATGATTTGTTATCTCCCTTTTTAATTTTCTCTACTAAGTGGGAAATGTTCATAAAATAACCTCCTCTCATTTCCTTTCATAATATAGACAATTTAAAACGGCTTTTGATTTTATAAAATCCGAAAAAATTTTAAAATTTTTCAAATTTTGTCGATTTTTTTAAAAAGCAAATATTTTTCGCATAAAACAAAAAGTGCGTAGCTGAAGCTACGCACGAAAAATACATAGCTTTGATTGTTGCGACACAATATTTCACTTATAAGGTGTGAAAAGTAAAGCCTGTATTTTTACCGAAATAAAAATACACACTTAGGTGAACTTAAAATTAAATTTTTGTTTGGCATTTTTATTTTAGCATACAATATGTGAAAATTCAATATTATTTAAATTAACTTTTAAAATTTATGTAAAAGAATTTAACAATATCAATTCAGTACTATCATATTTCTGTTTATCAAACATCCCGTTTACAAGCAAAAGTGTATCGTTGTATCATTGTTATTATACAGAATTAAATTTGCATAAAAAAATCAGGCAATCGTTATGACTGCCCGATTTGTTTTTGGAAAATTTACAATTTTAATCCTATTTATGCACTGTTTTACACGCACTAACCGTAATCAGAGTGCCATGACTTTTTGAGAGATTTCTGCCGGAGATGACACTGTGCCAACGCATTTGTAATTTTCGGTTTCTTCCTTGGTTTTAAAGCCCCAGCCATATAGCACAGCGAGGAAGTCCATACCTATTTCTTCCGCACCCTTTGCCTCGATTGTGCTGTCGCCGACAAGGATACTTTCTTCAACGGAAACTCCTGTCTGCTCACACGCCTGCAAAAGCAGATGACTCTTTGTGAGGTTTGTACCGACATCTGTTGCACATACTGCGTCGAAAACATCCGACGCCTCGTAGGTTTCAAGAATATCCGTTGTGAACATTCTGTGCTTTTGAGTTGCTATTGCAAGCTTAAAACCGCTTTTCTTGAGTTCACGAAGAGCGTCATAAATTCCGTCATAGACGGTGAACATCTCTTTTCCTTTCTGGGAATAAAGTTTACTGTAATTCTTTACGGCATATTCAATTTCGTCATCACTCATATTAAAGAGCGTTTTAAATCCGTATTCAAGCGGTGCGCCGATTACTCCGTAGAGTGCGCTGTGTTCAACAGGCTCATAGCCCATTGCAACTGCCGTTGTATTGAAACAATATAAAATTCCGGGGGCTGTGTCGGCAAGAGTGCCGTCAAAGCCAAAAACAACTAATTTTTTCATAAAACCACCCAATCTGCAAATAGATAAATTCATAAACAATTTTTTACAAAAGTCTTTGTCCTGCAAATATGGAAATACATCTCAAGGGGAATTATACCATTTTACGGAGATAAATACAATACTAATTTCTCCACAAGTATTAATTTGGGAATAAAAGTGCCGAAAAATATGCAATTATTGTTCTTTTGCAAGCATATGCCAATCGAAACAAGTCGAAAATCAGAGCTTTCAACTTACTTTATTTCTTGACAACATCGTGCGTGCGTTATAAAATTGAAGTACATTATATTGAAAGGTTATTTTATTATGACTTCTGCAAAGCATAAAAATCAGCCTGCCAAACCCAAAGAAAAATATTCGGTACAGCAGGCGCTCACAAACTACTATCTGCTTGTTATGTTCACGCTTTTTCCGTTGTTTTTTACCGACGCATATTTTAACATCAGGCACGATAAGTATTACTTTTTCATTATATTGACGGGTATTCTCGTTATTGCGGAATTTCTCATTATTATGACCGCAAGCGTTGATAAACCGCCGGAAGACTCAAAGCTTGAAAAGCCTAAACCAAAGCATTTGTATGAAGAGCTTTCGTTTATGGACTGGGCATTTATTGTATTTCTCGGGATAAATGTCATTTCAACGCTGTTGTCTGCAAACCCTTTGGATGCACTTATGGGTACTCAGGGACGAAACAACGGTCTTGTGCTTATGGCATTTTACACAGCAGCATATTTTATGATTACAAGGTGCTTCAAATATTTTGAATACATATTCGTTGCGCTTGCGTTCGGTTCAATGATAGTTTATGCACTTGCGGTGCTTAACTCATTCTATATTGATCCTCTCGGGATGTTTACTCTTCTCACCGACCAACAGACTATTACCGACTTCACTTCAACAATCGGCAACAAGAATCTGCTTTCAAGCTACATCTGCATCGCTATGCCTGTTATGATTGCAATGTCGGTTATCACGGAGAAAACCTTGCTCAGGGCAATTTATCTTATTGCAACAGGATTTGGCTTTGCGGCTCTTATGACTGCCGACAGCGATTCGGGCATTCTCGGCATGGCTGTATTTATGATTATTTACCTTGTATGGTTTTCAAACAGCCTTGTCAGACTTAAAAGATTTTTCCTTTCGGCAACAGTTATGCTGTTGTTTGCAAAGCTACTCAGATTGTTCTCGCTCTGCTTTGGCGACAAAAGCAAGGGCTTTGATAAGTTTCAGGAGATTTTCGTTTTCTCAGGCATCGGCTGGATATTGCTTGCAGCTTGTGCCGTTATTACAGGGATTTTGTATCTTATTGATTACAAAAAACCAAACATCACAATTTCAAAAGCCGTGCCGATTGCTCTTGCCGTTGTATTCGGACTTTGTGCTGTTGCCATGATAGGAATTATGGTTTATTTCAGTTGTATTGACACGGAAACCGACCTCGGCAGTTTTGAAAGAATTATCCGCTTTAACGATATATGGGGTACCCACAGAGGCTTTATGTGGATAAGGTCGATATGGATTTTCGGCGACGCTTCATTTATTGAAAAGCTGTTCGGCGTAGGTCCGGATATGTTCTACTCCGCATTCAGTCCGTACTTTGACGACCTTTCAAAATACGGTGACAGCTCAACAAATGCCGCCCATAACGAATATCTAAACTACCTTATCACAATCGGAATTACGGGACTTCTCTCCTATCTTGCCATTGTGTGCGGTACGATTAAGAATGCAGTTAAGTATGCAAAGGAAAATCCGATGCTGATTGCGTGCGTTTCGGCTGTTATCTGCTATGCTGTTCAGTCTGTTGTAAACCTTTATCAGCCGATTACAACTCCGCTGTTTTTCATCTTCATAGCTTTGTGCGAGGCTTTTGTAAGAAACGCCAAGGCTGAAAAATCTGCCGTATCTGCCGTATAAATATTATGACTGCATTTCAATTCGGATAAGAAGATTCTGCATTGACTCGTTGCGGTCACGGCGATATCGTCCCAGCTCGTAGAGGCTGTCGGGATTTTTAGTAATTATATTGGGCTTTTCCGTACAGGTTAGTGTACACGAAAAGCCCATTTCTTTTATCAGCTTTTCGGTCAGGTCATTTTTTGCACCGAACGGATATACAAAGCAGGTCGGTTTTTTCCCTGTTGCATTTTCAAGCAAGCCTTGAGCTTTGACAACATCTTCCGTAAGAATAGATTTATATGCTTCGTCACTCTCCCCCGCTTTTGGCAAAACACCCTTTCGTGATTTCAAAGAATGCATATCGTACGAATGATTCTGAATTTCAACATAGCCCGAATCGGACATTTCTTTCATATCGTCAAAAGTTATATGACCGTAGGTCACGGAAATATCCTTGGTTTCGGTGAATTTTTCGGACACTGACGCAATCGGAGATATGACCGCCTTGCAGTTGTATTTTTCAAGCAAAGGGAGTGCATAATAATAATTATTATAATAGCCGTCGTCAAAGGTCAGCATAATGCATTTTTCGGGCAATGATTTTTTGCCGTAAACATAATCGGTAAGGTCTTTTACAACAACGGTTGTGTAGCCGTTTTCGGCAAGATATTTTAAATCGTTTTCAAAAAGAGTCGGTGAAACAGTGTAGTCATTTTGCAGTTTTTCGTCCTTTAAAAGTGAGTGATACATTATTACGGGCAGTTTTACGCTGTCGGTATCAGCCGTTGTTTCTTTTACTGCACCTGTCATTATCGATATTAAAATTACCGCAGACAGGAAAAGTGCCGTAAAAATGATAATTTTTACTGTTTTGTTTGATTTCACTATATTTCCTCCCAATTCTTTGTGCAAGATTTTTTATCTATAATTCTTTATTGTAAATATAATCAAGCATCTGCGTGATAGAATATAGCCAAAGTTAATACTGATTACTGATTTTGGCCAATCGGTACTGACTAATATTGCATAAGGATTTATGAATTATGGCAAAAAGAAATTTCAGCTCAAAACGCAATGCAATTTACAACGCTGTGTGCGGTACGGACACTCATCCGAGCGCACGCTGGGTTTATGATAAATTAAAGCCCGAAATTCCCGACCTTAGTCTTGGCACGGTTTACAGAAACATTGCTCTTTTTAAGGATGAAGGAAAGGTCAGCGTTATATGCAATGTAAACGGTGAGGAGCGTATTGACGGCAACACAGAGCCGCACCCCCACTTTGTCTGCAACAAATGCAATGCAGTTATTGATGTTGAAGACAATCAAAATGCTGATGACCTTGAGTCACAGCTTGCCGAAGAGGGATTTAAGGTAGAAAACAGATTTGTTATCTACTACGGCATATGTCCTAAATGTTCGGCAGAAGTACACTAATATTTATTACAAAGGAGAAGTAATTATGAAATGGTATTGCACAGTATGCGGTTATGTTTATGAAGGTCCCGAAGCTCCCGAGGCTTGCCCTGTTTGTAAGGCACCGAAGGAAAAATTTAAGCAGATGGACGAGGAGGCATCTTTCGCAACAGTTCACGAGGTTGGCGTTGCTCAGGGCGTAAGCGAAGATATTCTCAAGGATCTCAGAGCTAACTTTGAGGGAGAATGCAGCGAAGTCGGTATGTACCTTGCAATGGCAAGAGTTGCAGACAGAGAAGGCTATCCCGAGGTTTCTGCCGCATTTACAAAGTATGCTTTTGAAGAGGCTGAACACGCTGCCAAGTTTGCAGAGCTTTTAGGCGAAGTTCTTACAGACAGCACAAAGAAGAATCTTCAGATGCGTGTAGATGCAGAAACAGGTGCTTGCGAAGGTAAGTTTGACCTTGCAAAGCGTGCAAAGGCTCAGAACCTTGACGCTATTCATGACACGGTTCACGAGATGGCAAAGGATGAAGCAAGACACGGCGCAGGCTTTAGAGGTCTTCTTAACAGATACTTTAAGTAATCATTAAAACAATAAAAAATCAAAAAAGTCAGCTTGATAATCGTATGACCAACAACTAACCGATTACACAACAGACTTTGAACAGGAGATTTGATAGTATGAAATATGTATGCGATGTTTGCGGATATGTTTACGATCCTGAAATCGGCGATCCCGATAACGGCGTTGATGCAGGCACAGCATGGGAAGATGTACCCGAGGATTGGGTATGCCCTCTCTGTGGTGTAGGCAAAGACGAATTTTCCGCAGAAGAATAATTAACAAATTGGCAATTTGGGAGCAGGCAATGCTTGCTCCCTTTTGTGTGTACGGGAGTAAATTATGAAAAAATTAATTTCGTGGAATGTAAACGGACTTCGTGCCTGTGTTACAAAGGGCTTTGAGAACTTTTTTAAAGATGTTGACGCAGATATTTTCTGTCTTCAGGAAACAAAGCTTCAAGAGGGACAGATTGACCTCTTGCTTGAAGGATATCATCAGTATTGGTGCTATGCCGACAAAAAAGGCTATTCGGGAACGGCTATGTTCACAAAGGAAGAGCCTTTGAATGTATGTTACGGGATCGGCATTGACGAACACGACCATGAGGGCAGAGTTATCACGGCAGAATTTGACAATTGCTTTGTTGTCACCTGCTACACTCCAAACTCGCAAAGCGAGCTGAAAAGGCTTGATTACCGAATGAAGTGGGAGGATGATTTCAAGGCATATCTGAAAAATCTTGAAGAAAAAAAGCCTGTTATTATGTGCGGTGATTTGAATGTTGCACACAAAGAAATTGATTTGAAAAATCCGAAAACCAACCGTAAAAATGCAGGCTTTACCGATGAAGAGCGTTCAAAGATGACAGCGTTGCTCGATGACGGCTTTATCGACACCTACCGCTATTTCTATCCCGATACAGAGGGCGTGTATTCGTGGTGGTCATACAGATTCAAGGCTCGTGAAAAAAATGCGGGCTGGCGTATTGACTATTTTATCGTTTCAAAAGCTCTTGAAAGCAAGCTTGATGGTGCAAAAATCCATACCGAAATTTTAGGTTCTGACCATTGTCCCGTTGAACTGACTATTGACATTTAAAAAGCAAAATAAAACCCCGACACAGCATACACCGTGTCGGGATTTTTTGTATATTATGAAAAATTTTCAAGACCGACAATACAAATTCCAAAAGTGCCAATTGACAAAACGGGAATTTCGTCTTGACAAATGATTTTTTTGCAAAGAAAATGCTCCGACGCTAAAAAGTATCGGAGCATATATGAGCTTTTTTATAATTAACTGACGGTAATTTTGTTCTGACCGCCTGTTATGTCGGAAAAATTATTTTTTGCACTTTTAACAAATGCGAAGATTGTTTTCAAAAGCATATTTCTCGTTTTGCTGTCAAGACCTGCAAAGGATTTTAGGATTGTTCCCGTGTTTTTAAGCGGATTTTTCAGCATCTCATTAAAGGTTGAGGTTTCGGTCAGCGACAAAAGGGCAAAAACCTCTTTTGTGAACTCCCGTCTTTGAGCAATTGTCAGCGATTCAACAAATTCTTTCAGCGTGTGGTCAAAGAAAACGCTGAAATTTGTAGTGCTTTTCAGCCTGATAAGACTGTTCTGCTCAATCTCCCATGAATAGATATCGTGCTGAAGAAAACCTTTTTGATTGCTCTTTACAATTGTGTAGCTCTCCTCATGCTCAAATATCATGCCGAAAATGCTTGACTGCGGAACAAAGGTGTAGATTCTGTCGTCAATTTCATAAAATCCGCTATCCCTGATTTTGTCAAGAGAAAACCCCGGTCCGTCAAAATTGTAAATATAATCAATGTGATTTCTTGAATTTTCATCGGTAAAAGCACCTGCATAAACCGCAAGATTTCCGCCCTTTGAGTGACCGCCCAGAATGAATTTTCCGTTGAGCATACGGACTGCCTTTTCAAAATAATCAAGAGCCTTTTTCTGTGACGGCAACGGAAATGTGAAGAACATATTGAAGTCCTCCTGCCAGCCGACAAGAGAAAAGTCCGTTCCTCTGTATGAAATAAAATAATTCTTTTTGAGAAATTCAAAAGTGATTGCGGAAAACTGCATACTCACATCGGACTCAACCTCGTTTACATACCCCGAAACAAGAATTTTGCCGAATCTCTTGCTCTCTGCCGTTGCTTTCAAAAGGTCGGCGTCACCCTTCCACAATAGATTTTTCTCGTAATCATCGGTTGCAAACACACGCATTGCCGCCTGTTCAAGGGTAATTTCATCAAACAGACAGGACGATACCGCACCGTCAAAAGGAAGATATGAAAGCCGTGAAAGCACAAGTGCGTCAAGCTCGTTAAAACCATCCTGTTCAAATGTCAAATCGCCGCGCCAGCTTATGTAATCAAATATGTCAGCCATACAAATGCCTCCAATCTGTTTTCTCTCTGTAATTATTGTATCACTTTGTACTAATTATTTCAATGCAATTTTAAAAATTGAAAAAGAAAAGGACAAACGAATTCGTTCATCCTTTAACAGTATATGAAGTTATCTGAATTTTGCGATTTCTTCGAGAAATTGTTTTCCGAATTTTTCAAGCTTTGTTCTGCCCACACCCGAAACTTCAAGCATTTCATCGGGTGTTTCGGGACATTTTTTGCACATATCAATCAGCGTTGCATCGGTAAAAATAACATAGGCAGGAACGCTCTTTTTGGATGCAATGCCTTTTCGCAAAGCCTTGAGTGCGTCAAGTAATTCGGAATTAACAGGCACTTCGGGGCGGTGCGTTTTGACAACCTTTTCGGAGTTTTCAACTTTCTTCATCACAAGCCGTTCCCGTCCGAAAAGCACATCTCTGCTCTTTGGCAAAAGTTTTAGAATCTCGGTTTCATTGTCGGCTGAGATATACTCCTTTTCGGCAAGAAAGTCAATTGTGCCGAAAATATGCCTTGCCGTAACCTCTTTCATTATTCCGTAGGTTGACTGATTGTTAAGCTCAGCTTTTAGAATTTTCTCGCTTTTACTGCCCTTTAACACATCACAAATCACGGTTTTGCCGTACCTTTGTCCTGTTCTTGCAATACACGACATAATTTTTTGAGCGTCAATTGTGACATCAACAAGCTTGTGAACGGAAAGACAGTTGGAGCATTTTCCGCAGTAAACCTTTTTTTCACCACCGAAATACCGCAGAATAAATCCACGCAGACAATCGTTTGTTGTGCTGTAAAAGGTCATATATTTTAAGCGTTCAAAATCACGCTCACGAATTTGCTCGTTTTCTTCAATTGTAAGCTCATCGTTGCCCTCGGAATTTTCAATCATAAAGCGATTTAGGCGAACATCCTTAGGACTGTAGAGCAAAATACAATCAGCCTCACCGCCGTCACGACCTGCCCGTCCTGCCTCTTGATAGTAGCTTTCAATGTTTTTCGGCATATTGTAATGGATTACATATGTAACATTTGACTTGTCAATTCCCATACCGAAAGCATTGGTTGCGACCATAATATTTTTTCGGTCAAAAACAAAATCCTCCTGATTTTTCCTGCGTTCGTATTCATCAAGACCTGCATGGTATCTTGCCGCTGAAAAGCCGTTATCGCAGAGCAATTCGCAGACAGATTCAACATTTTTTCGGGTTGCACAATAGACAATTCCCGACCTGTCGCCACGCTCCCGAATGAGGTCAATAAGCTTTTCGTCCTTTGACGATGACTTTATTACACCAAAGAAAAGGTTGGGGCGGTCAAATCCCGTTGTAATTTCAAACGGATTTTCAAGCCTGAGAATTTTCTTTATATCTTCTTTTACATCATTTGTAGCTGTTGCGGTGAATGCTCCGACAATCGGACGATTTGCAAGGCTTTCAACAAATGAAATAATTTTGAGGTAACTCGGTCTGAAATCCTGTCCCCATTGTGAAACGCAATGAGCCTCGTCAACTGCAACCATTGAGATTTTTATCTTTTTACAGGTGTCGAGAAATCCGTCAGTCAACAGCCTTTCGGGTGCAACATAGATGATTTTGTATTTTCCGTGTTCAACATTTGAAAGCACTCGCAGAAATTGCGGATATGAAAGCGAGCTGTTTATATATGCCGCAGGAACTCCCGACTGAACGAGTGAGCCGACCTGATCCTTCATAAGCGAAATCAGAGGTGACACAACAATTGTCACCCCGTCAAAAAGTAATGCAGGAATCTGATAGCACATAGACTTGCCCGCACCTGTGGGCATAATGCAAAGTGCATCTCTGCCGTCAAGCAAAGCGTCAACTATCTGTTCCTGTCCGTCTCTGAAAGAATCGTGTCCGAAGTAATCTTTTAACACGCTTAATTTATCACTCATCTTTTTGCCCTTATCTATCATTCTTTATGGTAATTATAATCATTGTATTCCCTTTCAATCCAAGCCATAAGCAGATTTACAATTTTCTGCTGTTCGACCTCGTTAAGCTGTTTATCCCTTGCAACTCTGTACCACTTGTTAAGACACCCTCTGCAACAACAGGCACAGGCGTGCTGTGCGATAAAAACAGGGTGTCCCCTCATGGGTGTTTGCTTTCCGTCATTCGGAATATATTTTGGTGCAAGCCGTGTTCTGACAAAATCTTCTGCATGGGAACGGATTTTATTCATTCCCTTTTCATTAATATAGTCAATGTCCTTTTGCTTTAAATGAAACCGACTGCGAAAATCAGATTTTTTCAGTTTGTTTAGTGCCTCATCTATCGTTTGCATTGTTCATGCCTTCTTTTATTGTCATACCTTAATTATAAACAATTACTACGGTAATGGCAAGAAAAAATGCACTCATTTTCTGTTACAGAAAAACAACCCCACGATTGTTTTACCGTGGGAGTTGTTTTCATAGGGTTGCTTTTCAATTATTTTTAGATATTAAACATCTTTGCAATATTTTTCAGCAAGGGCAAAGAACGCTTTTTCGAGCGAATCCAAGGTTTGTTCCGTCATACTGACCGACATACTGTTTTTGTCGGAAAATATGATTTCAACGATTGTAACCGTGGCGTCATCGACTGTCAGTCCTTTGTTTTTTGGATTATATTTTTTCAGAATTTCCAATGCGTCTTCGGCGGTATCACACAGCAGTCTCATATCCGTTTCATCAATCAAAACATTTTCAAAAGCGATATAACCGCATTTGCAGATAGCGTCAAAAAGAAAATTTACACCTTCTTTTCGCACATAAAAAGAACAGCAGTAATCAAAATTTGAATGATTTTTTGAATAGCTCACGGATATAATTTCTTTTTTTACACGCATTTTTCGTTTAGAAATATTATGAAATAACAGCCGTAAAGTCATATCGGTTATGTCATGGCAGCCCCGCAGAACGGACAGAATTTTGGCGGATTGCCGTCAGGCTTATATCCGCAAGACGAGCAAACAATTGCCGCAGCATTTTGCGGATTAAACGGTTGTGAAACTTGCTGATTTACTGTGTTGCTCTGCATAGGCATTCCGTTCTGCTGATAGCCCATATTGTTCTGCATGGGCATTCCGTTCTGCTGATAACCCATATTGTTCTGCATAGGCATTCCGCTTTGCTGATAACCCATATTGTTCTGCATGGGTATTCCGTTCTGCTGATAACCCATATTGTTCTGCATGGGCATTCCGCCTTGCTGATAACCCATATTGTTCTGCATAGACATTCCGCTTTGCTGATAGCCCATATTGTTCTGCATACCGTTCCTTATTTGTTCACACAGCCTCATTAACTGCATTCCGTCATCAAACGCTCTCATAAGCTCATTCCTTACAGTACCGATTGACGAATCAACATACATTGATATATCGGTTATGAACGGATGATTTACGATAAATTTTGCTTTTAAAGAAGATATTCTTTGCGGTGATGACGATGTGTTTGTATCACGAACATACGGCTGAAGTGCAAGCGGAACATCAAGCATACCGTTTTGCCCCGAAAATGAGTTTGTTGTATCAAACTGACTGCCAAAACCGCTGTTCCTGCCCTGACGGTTATCATAGCGGTCATACTCATCAGGAATTCCGTCACGGTCGGAATCCTGCAGAGTTGTATATCCAAGCTCAAGCCAAAAGTCCTGCAGCTGTGAAAAATCAAAAATTTCAGGATTGCTGTTTTTGAAATCTCTGCCTATTGTGAAATAGAATTTTCTGTTATTAAAATCTACAACAAGCTTTTCGCTTGTACCGGCACTTGCCGACTGAACAAATGCCGAATATTTCTGTCTGTTCTGTTCACGCTGTTCAAGATGAGTTTTAACATCTGCTAATGTTCTGTTTTTCCAGCCTGATGAAAGCGAACTGAGCTTGTGCTTACAGTCGCTGCAAAGATAACCGTCTGAAAGCTTTTGCCTTGTGAGGGCGTTTACCTTGTCACCGCAAAGGTCACAATATTTCTTTTCAAATAGTCCCATAAACTTTCTCCTTTACAAAAGATTCACGATTTTCTTCTGAATATTTGTAGCATCAATAACTGATATTGTGCCATCACCGTTTGTGTCTGCAATTTTAAAAGTGTAATCGTCAAATTCTTCAAGCCCGACAATGTATTTTTGAACCAAGGTTGCGTCCACAACATTAATAACACCGTCCATATTGACATCATACGGAACAGTAATTTTTACTACAAGGTTAACATCTTTCTTAACAACATTCGCTTCATATACCCGTGTTACGCATTGCGGTTTGCTTACAGTAATGACATATTTGCCTGGAACTGTTTCATAATACACATATAAGGGTTTTGCATTACTGTTTACCGTTTCATGTGTATAGCTGCCATTATAGACGCCGTCAGGAGTGTATTCATCAAACTTAACAGTAATAGTGTCATCCGGTAAGCCGCCCGTTCTTAAATCCAGTATAATACGGGCCTTAACCTTTTGCGTAACTTTAACCGATACACTGTAAATGACATCACCGTTTTCACCCGTGACAGCACACCTGAAATGAGTTTCATCAAAATCTGTATTCGGTCTGATGCTCAAAGCATTTGTTTTTGTACCCTTGAAGGAAAATTTGTTTGATGTGGATGAGTTGTCACTTATGTTGCGCCACACATATCTTCCTGTGCTTCTCCTTACTTTCATCTGCCACTGATAGCTTGCGGCATTGTTGGCAGTAACCGATATAGTTCCTTCTTTGCCTTTCATAATTTCTGCCTCAGTGAACTGATGTGAAAATGAAGGTGATTTATCTGCAACAACGTAATATGCCCAAATATAATATTGACCTGTGGTTTCATCCTGAAGAATTGTCGCCTGACCGTCGTCGTTGTACAAGCCACATACTGCGTTCTTGGCAACCGCATATCCTCTGTTCATATTAAAGTATAGCTGACAACAATACATACCGCTGTCAAAAGCTTCTCCGTCGTTGAGCTTTCTGCTAACTTTGTTGTTTTTGTACTCATACCACTCAATATAATCAAAACTGTAGTAAGTGCTGTTTATCGGAGTTGCCGTAGTTGAGGGGATTTTCCGCTGTTCAGGTTTCTCCAAGCCTAAAAATCCAATTATAGGAATTTCTGTCTTATCAAGAAGTCCCGGAAAGTTACATTTTCCCGAATAAAAAGTACCGCTCTTTGAACCCGTTACTTTACATCTAAAGACAACATCTTTCCACCCTGAGTCAGGTCCTACAAGTTCTGCGTAGGTCTGAAATTTAAGATGGTCTGTAAAAACACCCGAAAATTTCGAGTTGGGTCTGTTGGTTTTATCGGAGAGGTTAACCCAGTTTAGGCTCGGATACTTTGCCTGCCATTGATAGGTAAAGATTTCGTCTGTACTGCCGCCGTTTACTCCCACGATAATGTTAAGGACATCTCCTATGTAAACCTCGGTGTCGATATATTTGATATAAGCCTGAGCCGCCGCATTTGCGGTTATGGCTGTCATAGGAAGTGTTGTCAACAGCATGAGAAAGCATAAAACAACACTCGAAATACGCTTTGCTTTTTTCGTGATTTTCATAAAAATCCCTCCTTCATGCCCAAGGATCAACTGAAGCCGGAGTTCGTATGTCAGAGAGTGCAAGATTACGCCATAAGAACCATTGATTGCCCTTTCTGCGAAGCTCAATCGGACGAGGTGAGTCTGCTCCCGACGACTGAACCTGAACCTTTGCATAACCCTCGCTCTGATAGGTATATGCATACTCGGAAACGGTTATTTTGTACGGAACATTCGGTGTATAATCGTTCTTCACGGATGAACCCTCAAAATATGAGCGAGGAATATATCCCCTGCCCCTGATTCTGTCACGCAAAAACTGAATATCCATCCCGTTCATCGGCTGAGGTCCTTTTAATACATTAAGCATTTCTATTGTGTTTTCCGGACTTTCATCATATTCAAGCAACACAAGCATTGCAAATGCCGCTGTTGAAAGAGGTGACGAAAAGTCAAGCTCCGGCATTTTTTTGAGTTCATCTGCATTTTTCGGATAATCGGCAAATACAAATGTTTTGCTTTTGTGCATCGCATTGTTTACCGCTCCCGAAACGGCCTTTGAAACATTGTTTTTTACAGCCTGATTTGTCATATTTTTTAAGCTGTCAAATATACCCATAAACAGTACCTCCTTTTTAAAGTGCGTCAAGTGCGGCGGCAAGATAATCTGCCGTTACGGATGAATAAAAAAACGAGCTTATTTTTCCGAATTGTTTTGCCTGTTTAACCCTGTCGGCAAGGTCGGGATATGCCTGTTCGTCACAGAGCAGAGCCGTTTTACAGCTTGGCAGATATTCCTTTACTTTTCCACACAGCTCAAGCCGTTTCTCAATAGTTGAATCGGCAAGTCTTGTGACATCCATAAGTAAAACATCAACTCTTTCTGCAATGCACAAATCAAGAATTTTCCCGTCTTGATTCGGTGAAACATTTTCAATACAAAATCTTCCCTTCTTTACAAGGGCATTTTGAATAGCCTCACTGAGCAAATTATTCTGAACACTGAGCAAAATTTTCTTCAACGGACATCACCCCTTTTCACCTATATCTTTCACTTATATTGTACAATTTTGCGATAGAATATGAATGTGCCAAACGGCATATTTCACAACATAAACAAAAAAAGCACAGCTGCCCGATTGTTCGGACAGCTGTTACCTTGTGCTAAAAATATTTACGGTGGGTAATTAAAAAGGGGGGTAAATAATAAAATAATTATGCTTTGTTCTTAACAGCGCCTATAATGTAAAGTACAGGGATAGCAAGACCGCAGATAAGAGAGAATACATTGAACTGTGATCCGCCTATCATGCTGATAATTTCGCCTGCAATACACATAACCGCAACAATAACGCCCCATACAACACATGTATTTGCCTTGTGCGGAAGTTTTGCGTTGATAACGCCGATAATACCTGCAACAAACTCAGCAACCGCACTGATAAGTGCGAAAACGCCGCCGACATAAAGCATAGTCATATCGTATGTACCGTCGTTAAAAGCTGCAAGTGCGGCGATACCGAGAATGGCGATGATTGACACAATCAATGCAATAGCACCGAATACAATCATAAGGATTCCCGTTACTTTAAGAAAAGTTGAACCTTTTGCCTCCATAGTTTTTCCTCCTGTCATTAAATAATAAATTTTATGCACCTTTGTCTTTGATTATTAATCGGACAAAGATAGCGTTTTGCACAAAAGATATTCACCGTCTGAGCAGTTTATATCCTGTAATTGTATTATACTGTTTTAACAGCAAAAAAATATGTGCCAAACGGCACATATTCAGAAAAAAGTATTTATTTGTCGTTAATTCTATCGTCAAGGATTACAAGTCCCGCCTCTCTTGCCTTTACGGCAAGCTCCGTTCTTGACTTAAAGCCTGTTTTTTCAAGCATATACTGTATATAGTTCTTGACAGTACCCGGAGCAATGTAAAGTCTTTTGGCAATTTCCGTGTTTGTATCACCGCTTGTCAGTTCACGCAAAACCTCAAGCTCCCTTTCGGTAAAATCCGTACTCATTGCGTTGCCAAATTTAATTTTCGGAGTTGTGTCGGGAAACACACGCTCACCGTTCATTGTTCTGTCCATAAGTTCAATAATAGGTTCGGAACTTACCTCTTTGTACCAAAAGCTGTCAACTCCTGCATCCTTGGCACGCTTTAGATAGGAATATTCGGGCATTGAGGTAACAATGATTATCTTAATTTTCGGGAACTTTGCTTTTATTCTTTCAGCCGCCTCAAGACCGTTTGCTCCCATTGAAGTGCATATATCCATTAAAATCAGGTCAACATCGGAATTTTCACAATGATAATCCGTCATATCGGCATTACTTATTGAGCCCGCAAGCGTATAGTTTTCGCTTTGGTTTACATACATTTCAAATAAAGTTCTCGGCATTGACTGATCTTCAACTATCAGCACTCTTGTCATACTGCAGCACCTCGCTTTTCGGTATTGTGATTTCAAGAACAAAAATTTCGGAAGTCGATATTTTCATGCTTCCGCCGATTTGTTCCGCTTTTTTTCTTACGGAAGAAAGTCCGCCGCCCTCATTGATTTTTTGAGGCGGTTTTCTGCCGTTATTTGCAAATTTAAAAATATATTTTTCACCGTCGTCAAGACTTTCAAGAATCATTTTATCTGCTTTTGCGTGTCTTGCGGCATTGTTAAGGCATTGCATTGTTGCAAAAGTCAGAACCCGTGCAACCGCATTGTTATCAGTCGGAAGATTTCCGACTGTTTCAAGCGTTATTCCGACAAGCTTTGCGGCATTTTCAATATCCTTAGCAAAGTTTTCGTCTTTGCAATCATTCTCTGCGGTATTCAGAACAGAAATATTGTTTTTCCACATTTCAAGTAATTTACTGTTATTTTCAGACAGAGTGCCGTTTTCAAGATATCTTCTTGTTGTTATCAGCGTACTGCCGAGCCTGTCATGAATTATCTCTTTTGTGCGAAGAATTTCTTCTTCTCTTGTCAGATCATAGACCATTTCATTGTATTTTTTCAGATGAGCATTAACCTTTTTTAACTCGCCTATTTCATATTCCAAGGTTGATGTAAGCTTTGTAAACTCTGTTATATCGGTTGCCGCAAGCTGAAAATACGGTTTTGAAAAAATTTCCGTTTCCGACAACGAAAAGCTGAAAACCCTGCCGTCCTTTAATCTGACTGTAAATGCCCCGTCATTTTCATATTGAGATGCCTCTTTTATCTTCTCTCTGAAGGGCATTGCAACATTAAGCGATTTACCCGTAAGTTCAAGGCATATGCTTTCCATAAGGTTATTTTTCAATACAACAAGTCCGTTTTCGTCAAAATAGCAAAGTCCTGTCGGCAAGCCGTCAAAGCTTTCTTTAATTGACATTGCGGTAATATCGGTATTCCTGCAATGATGAAGCCTTACCGTTATGTACACAGACATTACAGCACAATATGCCGTTATGCCGACAGACAGAGCAAACGGCATTCTGCCAAAAAATTCAGCCATTTTATTAATTTGGTTATCATAATATATTTTACTCAAGACATGAGTGCTTACCAAAAACATTGTCAAAGAGATCACTGCAATTATAACCGCTGAAATCGGTTTCCACAACCTGATTTTATAAAGAAAAGATTGCGTAGCGTTGTATATTGCCGCACAGGCAACAACAAATTGCACACTCATCAATATAACACAAACAAACGAACGCATTTCAAGGATGGATGTCATATGTCATCACCTCCGCTTTGCATACGAACAAACACAAACAGCGTGTCAGCGTCATATTCCGTGGTGACATTTCCGCCGAGTTTTGTAATATCGTCAAGTAAATCATCGGGAATTTTCATTTCATTTTTGCTGTCACAGTTGATTTTTAAATCAATAAATCTGTCATGGACTTTTAAATTAAACAGCAGCGCATCTGTGCAGTTCATTATATGCCTTATAAAAATCCCGATGAATTTAAAAAGTGCAATCGTTTTTTCGGCTGAAATTTCTCCCGAAACATTACTGAAAAACGAACACGAAATTCCGTAAACAGAAATGTACTCGGCAAGTTCTCGGATACTGTTTTCAAGCTCAAAAGCATTCAGCATTTTTCTGCTTTTTGCCATAATGAGCAGATTGCTTATTCTCTTGATGTAGACATTAACAACACAGGCACCGGCATAATTAACCGAAATATCTCCCCTGTTGTTTTCAATATTTTTGAGTATATTTTCAAGGTCGCAAAGCTGAGGACGGATAAATTCGGTTATACTGTCATAGAGTTTGTTCTGTTCGGTTACTGCCGCTCTTCGTTTTTTCAGCTCTGCCTCTGATTTTAAGATTACATTGTATTCCGAAATCTGCTCTTTTACTTCCGAAAGTTCTCTGTTAATTCGGTTAATTGCCGATATATCTTCCGTCCAAACTACCTTACCACCTTTTATATTATGCTTTTTAAGAATTATATTTTCATCAATCACAACACTGTTACCGTTTTGCAGAACAACATCTTTTGAAACATTTGTTGCGTTTTTTGAGCGGTATTTCACATTGCCCTCATTGTCAAATATGAGAGTGTTAAGATTTGACGCATTGAAAAAATCGCCGTAACCCGTATTTGACGGCACAAGACCTATCTGAATAAGGCTTTCCCATAGAGCAATTGAGGCAAAACAGAACACCTCGGGAACATTGTAAATTCTAAGTCCCGAATATCCGTGATTCAGATTATTCCAGAGTGTGTAAATTATTGCGACAAGAATTATTACAATCGGAATCCACAGCTTTTTGCGTGTTGCGGAAATTCTGCATCGATTTATTGAAAGCACAATTGACGAAAGTACAAGTATAAAAATCCACACTGCAATTACATAGTAAACAGGACCGTAACTGTATTGTTTGTTCCAATTGTGAAAATCGGGTTCAAATACAAAAGCAAGCTGATGAAAATCGTTCGTCATAACAAGCAGCACAAGAACGGCGGCAGGTATAATCAAAAGATATTTTCGGTTATTTGTATTTTCGGGCTTACCGATATTCAGCATTGCAAAAAACATCATAAGCGGTAAAAACACCATTGCTATGTAATATGAATACCAAAGATACCGTCCGTATGTGTTGATGTCGGCAGGGCTGTTGTATTTTATGGCACGAAGAGCCATCCACAAGAGCATAAGCGCCGCAGATATCACAAGGCAGATTCGTATATTCTTCTGAACAATGCGATATGCAACAGACACACCCCAGCCTATAATAAGCCCCGAAAAGATAATAACATCAAAATTTTCAATATAATTGTCCGCCGAGGAAGTAAGATGAGAAAAAATTCTCACCGCACCTCCAAACAGGAATATAATTATCCCGACAACAGTCAGAAGCTTTGTTTTGTCAACTTTGCGAACCATATGCCACCCGTCAGTTATTTCAAGTTTAATTTCAGCAACATAATTTTTTCAAAACACCAATGTTGCACACCATTTTACTACATAATAACACAATAAAACGGATTATACAATTCATATTTACCGCAAACTTAAACAAAAAAGTACATAGTTAATCCCCAAAGTAACTTTAATGGTGGAACTTACTTTGGAATTAACGCACTGAAATCTTCCTTGTTTTGGACTGTAATCAATCGTGGTATTCTTAACAAACTTATTAAACTACAAAAGGCACATAACCGAAAGTGATAACGGTTATGTGCCTTATTGTTTTTTGCAATGCTGTTTTTTCACAGTCCACGAGTAAAATTTGTACTCTAATTAGATTTACACTATTCTCAAACGAATCTGACATAGTGAAAACTTTATCAGTTGTTTTACTACCTTATAGATTTACACTATTCTCAAACTGTAGGAAATACAGTGCTTGAAACAAATGAGTTTTACTACCTTATAGATTTACACTATTCTCAAACTACTACTGATACATATAAAATTTGCTCTACAGTTTTACTACCTTATAGATTTACACTATTCTCAAACGCTTTATCATTGCCACCGCCTGAATGCTTTGTTTTACTACCTTATAGATTTACACTATTCTCAAACTGGTGAACCGCCTGACCTATCAGCGCACACGTTTTACTACCTTATAGATTTACACTATTCTCAAACGAATACTTAAACGATTTATTTTTCATTTCTGTTTTACTACCTTATAGATTTACACTATTCTCAAACACCCGTTTACTGTTTCGATGCCTGAAATTGTTTTACTACCTTATAGATTTACACTATTCTCAAACTGCAAAGTGTAGGCATGAGCTGCACACAGTGTTTTACTACCTTATAGATTTACACTATTCTCAAACGGTAATCCCATAAATAACACCTCACTTAATGTTTTACTACCTTATAGATTTACACTATTCTCAAACATTAATCATAAGACAAACAGCAACAATACTGTTTTACTACCTTATAGATTTACACTATTCTCAAACGGTCGTCTTTGTCCGTAAAAGTCTGAACTCGTTTTACTACCTTATAGATTTACACTATTCTCAAACTGCTGGCAAAGGCTATTCTTGACGGCAGACGTTTTACTACCTTATAGATTTACACTATTCTCAAACGCAAACCCTCATCAGTACGATGTTGAAGAAGTTTTACTACCTTATAGATTTACACTATTCTCAAACGCAATGGAACAGAGCGCAAAAACAAACTTGGTTTTACTACCTTATAGATTTACACTATTCTCAAACGCCGGCGTAACCGTTGACATTAACGGTCATGTTTTACTACCTTATAGATTTACACTATTCTCAAACGCGGGTTACACTCGTCAGGGGTGTTTTTCAGTTTTACTACCTTATAGATTTACACTATTCTCAAACAATGCTGATTCTGATTTTGCAGTGTTCCGGTTTTACTACCTTATAGATTTACACTATTCTCAAACTTTAAACTGTTTTTTAAGAAGTGGGAGCGGGTTTTACTACCTTATAGATTTACACTATTCTCAAACCCAAAAAGACCCGATAAATCAAATGACTTAGTTTTACTACCTTATAGATTTACACTATTCTCAAACCCATACGATTCGGTGGTTGTATAACTATCTGTTTTACTACCTTATAGATTTACACTATTCTCAAACCTCAAATTGGGAATAAAATGCACCCACTATACTGTGCACGGCAAATCTATGAGGTTATTTTATAACATTTGTATAATGATTGTCAATAAAATTCGCACAAATCATTATCAATCACAACAAGTTTTTCGTATTCAGAAACTTCTTTCGGCACTGAGTTTTCAATGTTAAGCAAATATATACCGTGCATAACAGCGGATTCCAAAAGATTTTCACATTCACTGTCATCAAGATAAATATGCAGATTTTGAACAATAAAACACTTTATTCCAAGATACTCTTTCATAAGTTTGAAATATCTTAAAAGATGACCGACATTATCATCCGAGGCATCTGCAGGCGCAAATGAAAACAATTTTACTAATGCCATTGTTTCGATACTTTCGCAGAACTGAAAATCATAATCATTTTCCTTAGAAAGCTCGCAGCACAAGCTCACACATAAAGCTTTAATTTCTGAAATTTGCGGAAAATATTTTGTATTACACAAATTTTCAAAAAAAGAATTTACTTTAGTCATCATTTTTCTGTCAGAAAATTCAAATGTAAGAACGCTGTCAACATATTTGACTGATTTTGAAAAATCAAGCGGCTTAAAATTTTCGGAAAACACAAACATTTCATTACAATCACATTCACTAACCGAAAGTATTGTATGTCTGAAAAGTTTTTTATTTTCTATAACAAGAGTGACCGCATTGCTTTTTGAAAAATCAAAAGGCTCCGACATATACTTGAAAAGAAATTTCATAGCATTAACAACCTTTCGTCACTGTCAACGGTATCACTTGAATAATCGCCTGTAATTATCTCAATTTTTGAAAACTGTTTTTCGGTAACAGACAAAATCTGAACAAGTCCCTCCGGCGGTTTATTCTTTTTCAAAGCGTCAATTATTGCCGCTGCCGTATTCTGATTCAAAGCAAGCTTAACATACACAGATTCCTGCATCATCATAAAACCGTTTTTTATTAAATATCTTCTGAATTTTCCGTAGTTATGCCTCTGTAAAGGAGTTTCAACGGGCAAATCAAATAAAACCATTATTCTCATAAATCTGTAACTCATTTTCCTGCAAACCTTATAAGCGAGGTATCACATTCTTCTATTGCATCAAATACACTTTTGCAGTATATTTTCACGGCATTTATAAAAGTTTGTGTTCTGCCGTCAATTTTGAATTCATCGTTTAACAAATTGAATATTGATATTTTTTCTTCTTTTTCAAACTTTTGAGGATTCATATCCTTTACCGCTATATCAACGAACGGGCGAAAAGGTTCCATTAAATCACAGCTCAGATTGTATTGATTAAACATATTATCGTGAAATAATCCCAATTGTGTGAGATATCCATTTGCTGTAATTTCTCGGTTAAAAACGGAAAGAACAATACTGTAGCCATAGTTCAGAGCAGCATTTATAGGACATTCGTCATTGCGACTGAATGATTTTCCGAACAAGGCATTAAAATACACCTTGGCGGCATGTCCTTCTCTGTTTGATTTATCATTAAGTTCAAGCTCATCTATATATCCCATAAGCATACTGCTTTGTGGAAGTTTGTATATTTCAAGAACCTTAGCTTGATTCTTAATTTTTTCGGCTACAATCTGAGTCCACACACATTGCTTTACCGTTTCATTCCACGCAATTTGTCTTTTAATTTTAAGACTGCAGTCATGACTACCGTAATATGGCGTAAGTTCCGAAAGAGGATTGTGCTTTTCATCGCAGAATATGACCTTTACTTTTTTCTTGATAAGCTCACAAAGGAGAGCGGCAGTAACCGAAACAGCTGTACTTTCAATAACAAGCACGGATATTTCACTTATATGTACCTTTACCGTGCTTTCAACATCACGCACAACAAGGTGTCCCATGCTGTAATCCAGCTTGGATGTTTTCGTAATTACTACCGTTCTCCAACTCATCTAAATATCCTCTTTTCTGATAACTTACATATGTAACAAATCAATCTTCTTCTCAAACAAACCTGTTACCGACTGATGAACAAGATAAATCGACTTTACACCTTTAACCTCCGACAATACGGAATTTAAACCAACTCTTCCCGAAGAACTACCCTCACCAATATACGTAAGATTTCCTAAAACAGCATTACAATGTATGATTTTGAGTATTTCTGTAAGAACAAAACATTGTTTTCTAATATCCAGTTTTTCAAAAGCATCACGATGAGATATGATTTTAGCACCCATATCACCAAATTTAACTTTTAAAACTGTATCTGTCATTTTATAGGTTAAAATATCAAATAACTCAATATTCTCATCGGTACTCACTTTGTCAAGCTCTGTAATATTGTAATTTTCAGGCTTGGAATTCAACTTAACGACATTTCTGATATATTTTTCTGTATCATAACTAACTGTTAACTGCATGGCTGGTTTGTATATAATTTGCTTACCAGTCTTGGCACTTATATGCATTCTGAAACCGTCAATTTCAATGCAGGCATTATATTTTACAACGGGAATCAGAACCACAGGATTTTTCAAGCCAAGAGTTTCACTCAGATATTTTTCAGGGTTTGCTTCATACTGAGCCTTAATGTAAGAATCAATTGCAACAAGCTGACGCATTTCTTTGCCCTTTTTACCCTCGTATTTAACAAATGAAAAGTACGAAGATGTCGGCTTGTCATATCCGCCGTATTTACTGATATCCGAAAGCGGAGAGTTCTGTTTTAGCGAAACCTGACCGCTTCCTTTTTTAAGAGGATTCATCTTGAAGAGTCCGCCGTTTCTTGTTAAAGCATACCTTGTGAAGCGGATATTGTTCTTGTTCATAGTCTTTCTGACAATTTTGATTGACTTATTATCATCAATTGACCATGCGTTCGGTGTATTAAAACTGAACATTTTGTTCAGGCTGTAAGCTTTGGTTTTCAAACCTTCAATAAATATGGACTTGTTGTGTGTACAGCGTTCGTTATACACATTGCCGACAACAATATTTAGATAGGCATCTTTTGCATGGTGAAAATCGTTTACTTCTCTGCATTTTAAGAAATCATATTCGTGTCTGAATTCAGAAACCGTTGACGCTTTTACATACACAATTTCAGTATCGGGATACAATTCTTTAAAAAGTGACGCAACTGCTTTTGTTGATTGAGATGTTTCAACAATCTGTCTTGCAATAAAATCTGAAAGTTCGCTGTCAGAAAGCGGAGTTACCCTTGTAAGCCTCTCGTACTTTTTCTTGCTAATAAGACCTTTATCCATAAGCAAATGCCAGAAGCCTTTCATCTTTTCACGAATGGAGCTGTCAAGCGGATATGTATTATCCTTGTGAGCATTAACCTGTTTCTTTACAAGGGCACGGTTATCAAGGCTGTCATCTTTAACTTTTGAACGCGGGAAAATGTGATCTACATCGTAAATGTTTTGATTGTACAATTCCGACAGATTTATCGGTTCTCCCGTGTACATACACTTGCCGAATTGAGTATAGTAAAAATACAGTCTGTCTCTTTTAAATTCATCATCAGGTGTTTTTTCAAGAGATTCCCAGAGTTCGCCCGAATCCTCACCGCATTTTTTATATAAATCTACAAGCTTGGTCTTTCTTGACTCTTTACGGCCTTTGTCACCTTTCACACCGTCTTTTCTTGTCATCTCAACAAATATCTTTTTAGGTGCATGACCTTGAATTTTGTTGATTTCATGCATAATTTTCAAAGACTGATACACAGGTCGTTTTACCGCAGGAGAAATATAGAGATTCTCCACCATTTTCTCAAGGCTTTGCCCTGTCTGAATGCCGTCAAGATAGTTTTGTCTGCTCTGTTCAAAACCGTATTTTGAGCCAAGCAGCTCCATAAGATTATCATTTGTCTGCCATAGTGCATGGATAATGTTAAATTGCAACTCGCCTGTATTTTTATCGACATTATAAACTTCAGTAAGAAACTCCTTTGATAATCTTCCCCAATCCTTGTATTTGAGTTTAGAAATTCTCATTATATCTTCATCCGATAATTTTGAACCGAGCTGCCTTTTTAAACGCTTTCTTAAAAGTTTTTTATCATCGCCAAATACAGTTATAGCTTTTATAGCGTCCTCTTTTTCGCTGTCGGTCAGATTAAACTGTGACATTTCAATTGCGGAACGCATACTTGACTTAAAATCACCGTCAATACCTGTAATATCAAAAGCAACACCTTTTTCGCTTTTTAGATAATTTAGCAAATCTTTTCTTCTGACCTTTTTATGCGTCATAAACAAGTCATTAAATATTGCCTGTTTAAGACTTACATCAGGCTTTTTGCCGTCAAGTCTTAAATTATTCAGTTCATTAAGAACCGTAAAAGCACTGTATAAAATCGAATTCTTAGGTATTACATCCTTCGTTGGAAGATATGTACATTTTGAAGTCAGATTATTTATAAAATTCTCTGCCGATTGCTCTATGTCAACAACACTGTCAAAATTCCACGGATATATTTTTTCATCACTTCTGACAAGCCAGGATTTTAGGCTGTGATTATTCAGCGGACCTACATAATACGGTATTCTGAATTCAAAAATTTTGACTATCTTGTCACTTACAGAAATTCCGTTTTCATCTTTTTTATTAAGAAATTCAAGATAAGTTGAAGCATTTTTCAGAATTGCTTTCAGTTCACTCCTATTCACCTGCATAGGAATAACGCCGTTATCTTTTACGACAATTTTCGGCATAAATGTACCGTTTTCAATCTTATCAAACATTTCTTCATAGCCTGTTTTGTCAAGCTTTTCAAACTTTTTCTTCAGATATTTGCAGAAATCCGCCTGATTTGTACGATACTGAATCACACCGTTTCTGCCGTTTTCTTTGTACTTTCCGCAATATGCCGTATAGTTATCAAGCTTGTCCTTTGTAATTCTAAAGATTTCGCCATATAACGATTTACATCTTTCTTTAACGAAATCTTTGAGCATTTTCAAATCTGAACTATGTTCTTCGTATGTTTTGACTTTAGCAAAGGAAATATACTTTTCACCGTTCAAAATATCTGCAAGAATTGCCCAGTCATAAACCGCCTTTGCTTTTTCGATAAGTTCAAACTTTTCTTGTAACAAATCACGGTATGTATTTTCATTATCGTCATAACCGCTTTCAAAGGTAATACCGTTTACTTCCTCACTGTCAAACGACTTATCACCGAACATATCGGAAAATTTAACCTTTCTGCCACACATCAAATCTATCAAAGCGGTTTCATATGGATTATTTCTTTTACTGTAACCGAAAAGCTTGTACGATTCGGACGATTTTGCAGTTTTCTTCAATGTTTTGTCCTTTAATATTTCTGAAAATCTTAACGAATCATTGCACTCAAATTCAATTTCACATTCTTCTTTTAAGTAAAGTTTTAAATCGTCAAAAAGAGCTTCAAACGAGGATTCACTTTCAAAATCAGACCCCATATTATCAAACAAGAAATGTCCTCTGTGTTTTATAATATGATGTAACGCAAGATATACAAGTCTTATATCGTGTGGTTGTGAACTCTTAATCAATTCTTTTCTAAGATGATATATTGTAGGGTAGTCTGTATGGAATTCTTTATCGGTGTAATTACCGTCTGCAAAAACCGCATACGGAACATTTGATGATTTGTCATCAAGATACAGACAACTTTCTTTTAATCTCTGATAAAAAGCATTATCAACTTTAGAAATTTCCTCATCAAAAAGCATTTGCAGCCATTCAATACGGTTTCTTTTTCTCAAACCTCTTCTTCGTGCCGATCTAAGAGTTCTTCTCTCGGCAGCTGAATTACTCTCCTCAAAGAGATCAACACCCCACATGGCATTGCCTTTAAATTTGCAAAGATTGTAATCTGTATCGGCTACTGCATATCCGACAGAATCCGTTCCTATATCAAATCCTGTATAATAATCGTCATTAAAATTCTTCATAAATTTCCTCCTTTTCTATTGACAAAGTATTTATTTTGTAATATTATTAAGATAATCTAATTACCTTATTGGATTTACACTATGAGTTCAAATAAAAATTCATTCTATCCGTTGCTTAGGCAACCATCACAGTGTGTGATTTGAGGATTCGGTTTTCCGAATCCTTTTCTTTTGTCTAATTTTAGCACATACTGTAGTTATTTTCAATATCTTTAAGTTATTTTATCCTTATTTTTAGTACATTTTATTCAGTTATACAATTTCAGTATACTTTCTATATATTTTGCATAGTATAACATACTACTATCAGTATGTCGTATTATACATTTTTAAAATCAAAAGATTTCTGCCTCGCCAATTGCTTGCGGTGCGTAACCTTACCCCTCATCAAAGCCCTTCTATTTCAAATATTGCTCTATAATAAAAGTTAGGGCAGAAAAAGAGCTGCAAATAAAAAGTAGAGCATATTTTGCCAAGATCCGTTAAAAGGAATTGCTTAAAAACCTGAAACGGAGGACAAAATATGCTCTACAGATATTTTACAGAAAAGCTCTTAGGGTTCTGCTCGAATGTACTCAGCCAAAGGCATCGAAGAACTTAATGCTAAAAACATTGAATATCCCGACGGCTCAATGCACACGCTGTATGAGGCAGAACAACAGCAAAGAGCTTTTGAACGCAAAATCAGGGCAACCAAAAGAACACTTGCCGCTTGTGATGAGGCTTTGAATAACCTCTCTGATGAAGAACTGTTACAAAAGTTAGAAAAAAATTTCAGCCACTATTCAAGCAAGTTGAAACGGCAGGAGTCAGAACTGAATAGCTTTTGTAAAAAAACAGGATTACTCAAAGATAATTCACGCTCACAGACTTACGGATTTGGCAGAAGTACGGCTCAAAAAGCGGTGTGGAGAAAGAAGAAAACTGTTGCAAAATCCGCTGAAAATAGTATAATTAAAAGCATAGATATTGATGATTTTGAAGTCGTTACATACGAAAAAAATTTTAACGCTGAAGTGAGTAAGGTTATAATTGACACCATGTCAAAATGTGAATCTGAGGGTGGATTCATCATTAGTGAAATTGTTGCAAAAAGTTTACCCAAAAATGATAAAGGAACTCCTGTTTTACAAATTGAACCTTTATCAAACGGATTGTCACAATTGTCTTTAAACACAGATATACTTTCTGGAAAAACTCTTGATAAAATCAATCAAATATTTGCAAATTCAAAACTATCTATAGCAAACACATTAGAAGAAGCAGTGTGGCATGAAAGTGGACACGCAAAGACAATTTTCGGAATGAGATCCGAAGATGTCAAAAAACTATATGATGAACTGTCAAAAATTCACATAGAAGGTATCAGTATTATTGCTTATGATGATGGTGCGGAAGCACTTGCGGAATTAGAAGTTCTAAGAAAATGTGGTGTTAAAGTATCAAAAGAATGGATGCAATTCTATGAAAAATATATTGGGAGGAAATACTAATGATTTGTATTTCAGATTGTTTTGAATGTAAACATCAAAGAGATAAATTGTTAGACGGTTGGATACCTTGTTGTGATGCTTTTCCTGACGGAATCCCATTGGACTTTAAATTTGGTAAAGTAAAAGAGATGAAAGAGTGCAACAATGGTATTGGCTTCGAGAAAAAAGAAGAATAGTTTTATTTGCCTTGTATCGGCTTTAATTACTGAAAGGTAAAGTTACATAGTTGATTTGATTAAAACAAAATTAAACGAATTTAAACGGGTATTAAAGGGGTGTTTGAAACATCCCTTTTACTTTTATCCCGAAAATTACAGATTATGGTTATAAGCTCCCGAATTTCGGGGGCTTTTAATATTGCTCAAATATCTGAGCATACACACAATTGCTAATAAATTGAAAGGAGCAAACAAATGGACTTAATGGAAATTTTAAAAGCCCTGTTTGGCGGCGAAGCTTTGACATTTGAACAGTTTGCAGAAAAGGTAAACAATGCGGCAGATGTTAAGCTCGACAACCTTGCAGGCGGTCAGTATGTCGAAAAGGACAAGTACGATGATGTATCAAATCAGCTTGCAAGTGCAAATGCAAATCTTGAGGGTTATGACACCGACTGGCAGGATAAGGTTAAGCAGGCACAGAACGGACTATTATTCTCAAAACACAAAATTCTCGGCGGTCTCCTTGATTTAAATTGTCAGGCTACTCCCGTAGTAATCTCAACAGGTCAGTATGATAAAGTAGCGCCTAAACATTCCTTTTTCGTGAGTATCTTATATTATTTACTTCAAATTCAGCTTCTGAACGATAATGTTATTCCAATTCTTTGATTCCTACACTTTTCAAATACCGGTAAATTCCGTCATAATATTCCGGTTTTGCGGTCATGTCAGTTTCATCACCTGTCGGTACAAAAATAACAAATCCCTGTCTTGCCCTCGTCAGGAGGACTCTATAAGCGTTTTTTAAATAAAGGATATTATCTGCAGATTTTATATTTTGCCATTTTGTGCCAACAAATTTCAGATGTTTGAAATCACCATTTTCAAATCTTAAATCTGCATCCCAACAAACAATTGTCCAATCAAGTTCAAGACCTTGAATATCAAATTCTGTTGCAGTTTCCTCTAAATGAAAGGATGAACGAACATCGTTTTTACCGTTTAAAAACCAATTCGTGGCTTCAATTTTATTTTGAACCCATATACCGTATTTTCTGAGTCTTTTTGCACCGGAGCTTGCAGTAAGCCCATATCTTTGCGATCCTTTTGCCTGACTTCTAACCCATAGTTTTGCTTTGTGTAGATTTCGAGTCACAAAGACAGGATAATCATTGTTAAACTGCTCATACAATCTTTTAGCAGTATCAATATCCACATCAAGAAGAGCCTTTACAAAATTTGAAACATTTTCACTTCTGAATGAACGTAACGAAACGGCTAAGTGCAAATCTTCAATTATGTTTACATTCATATTTTTCGTCATTTCGGCAAAATTATGCCCTTTGGAATATTCGTCATCAGTGATTTTATCTGAAACATAAACGTCCCAGTTTGGATAATTATTTCTCAAAGAATCAAACCATCCATAAATACCGGCCGATTCACCCTTATTGATTTCTTGACCGCCACCGATTAAACATATTATTGTTGCCCAGTCATTGTGACGGTTTAATATACTAATCAGGAATTCAGGTTCTGACATATTAAAATCTACAATATGTTTCTTCTTTTTCATAAAATCAGTCAAATTTTGTTCGTCCCAAGCTCGTTGAGCTTCATCGAAAATTGCAACTTTTTCAACAGGAGGAGTATCAACAGATATTGCGTCGTCTCTAAAATGATGAATAATTTGTATAAATTCTTTTACTTTTCTGGAAGCTTCTTTTCTTGAAATATGATTTCTCTTTGCATCATCACGAGCAAGTGCTTCTTGTAAAACATCAACAAGTGGTCCATTGCCCGAGAGAAATACAGCATGTTCATCATCAGCTATTTTCTGCCTTTCTACAGCTATATTAAGACCTGCAAGAGTTTTTCCTGCACCCGGAACACCTGTAATAAAACAAATTGATTTTCTGTTATGAGCTTTGCTATAATCTATAATTTTATTGATCGCTTTAGTAGTTTGATTAAGATTTTTCGCACTTGCATCATTTCTCGAAATATCTTCAACATTGTGACCGAGATACAAGGCCTGTGCAGCCTCTACAATCGTCGGTGTTGGCATATAAAGTGAGTTAATCCAATCATCAGGTATTATTTCATCCTGAATAAATTTTAAAGAAACTTCTGTTATGTATTTGGCAATTTCGTATTCGTTGCAACAAATCGTTTCTAAAACATTATCTTTTGAAATCCGAATTTCTTGTTTTACGCTGTGAGCCTTAGTAGAAATTAAAATTGGAACTAAAAGTCTGTTATGACTTTCTTTGTGAAAACAACTTAAATCAAAAGCATAGTCAGTTACTTGTTCAATAGCATATGAAGGGTATTTCTTTTCACCAACTTTAAATTCTAACAGAAAAATTATTCCTTTATAAATAACAATATTATCAATTCGATTACCTATTCGTGGAATAGTATATTCAAATATAATATGTCCATCTAAAAACTGAGATAACTCTCGCTTCAAAATTTCAATTTCTCTATTCCAAGTATTCTTTTGTAAGTCCTCAGCAGAAAACTGGTCATTCGTTGTTATTTCGCCAAATATACTGTAATTATCTTGATTTAGGAAACTTTGAATGTCATTTGAATAATATGATCGTTTTACCATTATGTATTCCTCATTTAGAATTAGTTATATGATTATCATAACATATATATGTATTATTGTCTATTGTATGGTTGAAAATGTCAATGTAATAAATGATAGATTAAAAAGTTTAGCACCATGCCCGCGGTGATATTTTAAGATTTATAGTCAGGCGTATGTTCATAAACATATTAATTCTACAACAAAACAAGCGACAGAATAATTCTCTGCCGCTTGTAATTATCATATATTCTATTTTT
>OHHC01000057.1_pt1 | contig 66459 bp, 51 predicted proteins | sample 1606381 | NCBI WGS metagenome assembly OHHC01 (sample SAMEA3879581, study PRJEB24766) | human gut metagenome | biome: human-associated habitat; feature: feces | place: USA | collected 1985/1987 | reverse complement strand
TGGCGGGGCTTTCGAGAATATGCTCTGTTGAGGGTTATTACATAGACGACGGTGAAAGAGTGCCGAAGGAGGGCAAGCTTATTTACCGCGGTATAAATATGACCGATATAGTGAGAAACTGCCAAAAGGAAAACCGTTTCGGTTACGAAGAGGTGGTTTGGCTGCTTCTTCTCGGTGATTTGCCGACGCAGGAACAGCTTGATAAATTCAGAGCGGTTCTCGCCGAGGCAAGAGAGCTCCCCGACGAATTCATAGAGGATATGATAATGAAGGCTCCGTCGCCGAATATTATGAATAAGGTCGCAAGGAGCGTTCTCGCGCTGTATTCATATGACAACAATCCCGACGATCTTTCAATAGAAAATGTGCTGCGTCAGTCCATTAAGCTCATAGCGCAGATACCCACCATTATGTCATATGCGTATCAGGTAAAGCGCAGAGCATACGACCACAAGAGTATGTATATCCACCAGAACGACAAAGCGCTCTCCACGGCGGAGTCCATACTCCATACAATAAGGAGCGACCGCAAGTTTACCGATGAAGAGGCTAAAATACTTGACCTGTGTATGATTATTCACGCCGATCACGGCGGCGGAAACAACTCCACGTTTACAACACGCTGCATAACCTCAACGGGAACGGATACCTATTCCGCAATCGCCGCAGGTATAGGCTCGCTCAAGGGGCCGAAGCACGGCGGCGCGAATATTCAGGTTCACAATATGATAGCCGACCTCAAAAAAACCGTCAGCAACCCGACAGACGAGGGCCAGGTGGCGGACTATCTCACCAAGGTCATTCATAAAGAGGCGGGCGACAGAACAGGCCTTATCTACGGTATGGGTCACGCAGTATATACTCTTTCCGACCCGCGTGCCGTGCTCTTAAAGGAATTTGCCTCGCAAAAGGCGGAAAAATACGGATTTGCCGATGACTACAAGATAATTTCTCTTGTAGAAGAGCTCACTCCCGAGCTTTTCTATAAGTATAAGGGCGAAAAGAAAAAAATGTGTGCAAACGTGGATCTTTATTCGGGGCTTATATACGATATGCTCAGAATTCCGCCGGAGCTTTTCACTCCGATGTTTATGGCGGCAAGAATTTCCGGCTGGTGCGCTCACCGTCTTGAGGAGCTGTGCTCCGGCAGCCGCATAATGCGACCCGCATACAAGAGCGTCGCTCTTCCGAGAGCGTTTGTTCCGATTGCCGAACGCAATATTGACCACATAGTGCCGGATTACGTTCCGTCCGAGGAAAGATAAAAACGGAAGGACTCTTATAAATGAAAAAAACGGGCTTCGAAAAAAGCTTTAATTTTAAACAGATTCTCATAACGCTTGCCGCAGGAGCGGCCGTGCTGTTGCCGGTGCGTATATATCAGCTGTTTGCGATAATAGACACGGGCAGTACGGGATTTTACAAAAAAATCAATTTCAGCGTTTACTTTATGTATGTCGCAGTTGTTGTGTTTACGGCACTGCTTATCGTGTTTTCGAGGCTTTCCGATGATACGAGAGCTTCAAGACCCGCTATGTGCAAAAACAAGCTTCTCGGAGCGGCGGCCGTTGTTATGGCTGTCGGTACGGCATATGATTCTGCGGATTCGATGCTGTCGTTCTCCGCGTCCTGCAGCGATTTTTCGAGTAACCTCGATGTGTCGTTTATGAGATATTTTTTCTCAAACGGGATGTTTGCGTCGCTTTTTGAGAGCATATTCGGAATAATCGCCTGTGTTTATTTTATAGTTTTTGCACTTTCGTATTTTAATGACAAGGCCGATTTTACATCTTATAAGGTGCTCGCTCTGGCTCCGCTGTTCTGGGCTATGTGCAAAATGATAACAAGGTTTATGACCAAAATCAGCTTTATAAACGTTTCGGAGCTTATGCTCGAAATGCTTGAGCTTGCGCTTGTGATGCTGTTCTTTATGTCGTTTGCGAAGATTTCCTCCGACGTTGCCGACAAGGGCGAGTTTAAAAAGCTTGTCTCATACGGTATGCCGGCTGCGATGCTGGCGGCGGTGATAGGCGTTTCACGTCTTGTAATTACGCTGTGCGGAAAAAGAGACCGCCTGCCGTCCGAGCTCGGATTTTCCGTAACCGATCCGGCATTTGCGTTTTTTGCGATTGTATACATACGCCATCAGATGAAGCACGGCAGACCGGAGTCCGAGGACAATGCGCCGAGTGAGGACGAAACGGCAGCCAAGGCTGACAAAATCAACTGACATATCGGCGGTGTAAATAATTATGTTTCTTTCCGACGTGGCAACAGCCGCGAAGCAGGTATTTATTCTCTATGTACTGGTTCTTCTCGGCTTTATATGCGACAGGACTAAAATCTATACGGAAAAAGCGGCAAGGCTCACAAACGACCTGCTTTTTTATATAGTTACGCCTGCCATAATAATTCAGTCATTTTCGTCCGTCGAAATGTCCGGTGAAAATGTTCGCGGTATGCTGATGTCGTTTCTGGGAGGAACGATTTTGCACGTCGTTGCAATAGCGATTTGTATTCCGTTTTGGCGCAGGACCGACAAAAATCTGTCGTGCATATATAAGTATGCGGCGATATACGGAAATGTCGGCTATATGGCATTGCCGCTCGCCGAGGCAGAGCTCGGAGCAGAGGGCGTGTTCTTTTGCTCGGGTGTGTTGATTCCGTTTAATATATTCGCATTTACGCACGGCATCTATCTTATGTCGGGCGAAAGCGCGAAAAAAACCGGCTTCAATCCGAAATGGCTGATACTCAATCCCGGAGTAGTGTCGGTGCTTTTGGGACTGCCGCTGTTTTTCTTTAATATCAGGCTTCCGTCTCTTATTTCGGTTCCCGTGAATTACGTTGCCGGTCTTAATACGCCGCTTGCCATGATAATGTTCGGCACATATCTTTCAAAAACAAATCTGAAAACGATGTTTTTAAAAAAGGACACTTATCTTGTATCGTTTTTAAAGCTCATAGCTTTGCCGGCTGTGATTTTGGCGGTGCTGAAGCTTATGGGCGTAAAGGGAACACTTTTGACGGCGCTTATAATTTCCGCGTCGGCACCGAGTGCAAACAATACCGTTATGTTTGCGGCAAAGTACGGCAAGGACAGTGCCGCGGCCTCACAGGTCGTCGCCGTGGCAAGCCTTCTGTCGATAATAACAATGCCGCTGTTTATAGCACTTTCGCAAATATAAATTCATATGTCGTTTTAAATTGAAAGGAGGACATTATGAAACTTTTAATAGCTATTGTCAACAACGAGGATGCATCCTTGGTCATCTCCGAGCTTAACAAGGCGGGCTTTATGGTAACAAAACTTGCCACCTCCGGCGGATTTCTCCGTGCGGGTAACGTCACCATGCTCACGGGTGTGGAGGACGAAAAGGTCGGTGACGCGCTTGCCGTAATAGAGGAGTTTTCAAGTCAGCGCAAGCAGATTACTCCCGTTAATTCAACATATATAGGCGATTCCATGCTGACCGTTCCCGTTGAGGTTTCGGTTGGCGGAGCCACGGTCTTTGTGGTGGATGTCGAGCAGTTCTATAAGATATGACGGCAGACATTTCTTCATTCGGCGAGAGCTTTAAAAAAGAGGTTTTGCCGTATATAAACACCTTATCGTTCCCTAATACAATGCTTATTGAGGGCGGCTCTGCCGAGCTGCGGCTTTCGGCGGCGCGTTTTATAGCGCAGAGCCTGCTTTGCGTGAGCAGCGGCGCACATCCGTGCGGGGTTTGCCCGTCCTGCGTGAAATGTGAGGCTTTGTCGCACCCGGATATGCGTGAATACGGAGACATAAGCTCCGACGCGGCTTTTAAGGTTGACGCCTGCCGCGCCGTGCGCTCCGATTGCTTTGTCCTGCCGAATGACGGTGACAAAAAGGTGTACATTTTAAAAGAGGTTCAAAATATGAACGACAGCGGTGAGAACGCACTTCTCAAAATATTTGAGGAGCCGCCCTCATACGTGTATTTTATTATGACGTGTCCGAGCCGCTCGGCTATGCTTGACACGGTGCTGTCGCGTGCGACGGTATTTTCGCTCGGGTCTGAAAATGACTCAGCTCTTTTTGACGAGGATACCGCCGATTTGGCGCAAAAAATAGCTAAGGCGCTGTTAAGTCCCGCGGAAACGTCTCTTTTGGCTGCGGTGAGCCCTCTTGAAAAGGACAGGACGGGATTTAAAAATACGGTTCTCTGTCTCAAAAGCATTTTTCTCGACGCCGTTAAAATCAAGCTGCATGCGGCGGCGACTCCGGAATTTTCCGAAACGGCAGGAGAGCTGTCCTTAGTGCTCACGGCCGATAAATTATACCGATGCTGCGGCGTGCTCGATGAGCTTTTTGACGGCGCGGCAATGAATCAGAATCAAAATCTGCTGCTTACCTCGCTTTGCTATAAGCTGCGAGAGGCTGTGGGTAAATAATATAAAATAGCTCCGAAAGGAAGACATACAAATGGCAGAAGTTGTCGGAATACGATTTAAAGAGGTGGGCAAGGTATACTACTTCGACCCTGACGGCAAAACGTTTGAGAAGGGTGACAGGGCAATAGTCGAAACCGCGCGCGGCGTGGAGTGCGGCGAGGTCACAATGGGTAACTCCGTTGTCGATGACAGCGAAATAGTAAAGCCGCTCAAATCGGTTATAAGAGCCGCTACAAAGGCCGACCTCGAAAGAGTCAGGGAAAACGCCGAAAAAGAGAAGAAGGCATTTTCCGTCTGCGAAGAAAAAATACTTAAGCACAAGCTCGATATGAAGCTTGTAAACGTTGAATACACCTTTGACGGCGGCAAGATACTGTTCTATTTCACCGCCGACGGCAGGGTGGACTTCAGAGAGCTTGTAAAGGACCTTGCGTCCGTGTTCAGGACGAGAATAGAACTAAGGCAGATAGGCGTGAGAGACGAAGCCAAAATGCTCGGCGGCTTCGGCATCTGCGGCAGACCGTTTTGCTGCAAGACCTTTCTCGGCGACTTTCAGCCGGTTTCTATAAAAATGGCAAAGGAGCAGGGCTTGTCGCTGAATCCCGTAAAAATAAGCGGCACCTGCGGCAGACTTATGTGCTGTCTTAAATACGAGCAGGACGCCTACGAGCATCTTTTAAGGCATACCCCCAAGGTCGGAGCATTTGTGGAAACGCGAGAGGGCAGAGGAACCGTTATAGAGAACAACCTTATAACGGGAATCCTGAAGATAAGGCTCGACCGCCGTCCCGACGCCGCTCCGCTTGTGGTTGACCGCCACGAGGTGAAGCTTTTAAAGGACGCGAAAATTCAGGTGGACAAGGCCGAAATAGAAGCTCTCAAGGGCATAGAATAATTAAGTTACAGACAAGGAAAAGAGGATTTGAAATATGGCATTTATTGAGGTCAGAGACGTAACCAAGACCTATAAAATGGGCGAGGTTGAGATAAAAGCCGTCGATGAAATAGGCTTCGGCATAGACAAGGGCGAATTTGTTGTAATAGTAGGTCCGAGCGGAGCCGGAAAAACGACGATACTTAACATTCTCGGCGGAATGGACACCGCTACGTCCGGTACGATTTACGTTGACAATGTAGATATAACCAAATTCAACGAAAACGAGCTTACCAAATACCGCCGCGACGACGTCGGCTTTGTATTTCAGTTCTATAACCTTGTCGGTAACCTCACAGCGATTGAAAACGTGGAGCTTGCGCTTCAAATATCAAAAAACCCGCTCAGTGCGAAGGATGTTTTGAAGGATGTCGGACTCGGCAACAGGCTTGATAATTTTCCGGCTCAGCTCTCCGGCGGCGAGCAGCAGAGAGTCTCAATAGCGCGAGCACTTGCAAAAAACCCCAAGCTGCTTTTATGTGACGAGCCTACGGGTGCGCTCGACTATATAACCGGTAAATCAATACTGAAGCTCTTGCAGGACACTTGCCGTGAAAAAGGAGTTACGGTTATTGTAATCACCCACAACTCAGCACTTGCTCCCATGGCAGACAAGGTAATCAAGGTCAAAAACGGCAGAGTTGACAAGCTTCTTCTCAACGAGCACCCGACTCCCGTCGAGTATATCGAGTGGTAAAATACCGAATATTATATTTGACAGAGAGAGGTACACGTTAAATGACAAAAGGAATGAGAAAAGATTTTCAGCGGGAAATAAAGCTGAATTTCAGCAGGTTCCTGTCTATAACTCTTATCGTTGTTTTGGGCGTAGCGTTCTTTTCGGGACTGCGCGCCGCAAAGCCGGCCATGCAGGCCTCGGCGGATAAGCAATACGACAGTGAAAACCTTATGGATATAAGAGTCGCGGGGACTCTCGGTATGACCGATAAGGATGTTGACGCGCTTAAAAAGGTTGACGGCGTGCAGGACGCGGAGGGCACATACGAGCAGGATTTCCTCTGCGATACAGGCAACTCCGAGGCCGTTACAAAGGTAATGTCACTAAACGACGGCATAAGCCTTGTAAGAGTCAGCGAGGGGCGTTTTCCCCAGGGCTATAACGAGTGTATAGCAGACCGCAGCTTTCTTGATGCTACGGGATATAAAATAGGCGACACGGTAAAGCTCACCACAGGCACCGATGAAAAGGTGAGCAAATATCTTGCCACCGATGAATTTACGATTGTCGGCGTCGGTACGACGTCAATGTATATGGACAGCGACAGAGGCTCTGCGGCGATAGGCACGGGCAGAATAAACGGATTTTTGATAGTCCCGAAGCAGGCATTTACGATGTCCTGCTATACAAGCGTTCATATAACCGTTAAGGATGCCATGGCACTCGGCTGCTATTCAAGCGATTACACCGAGCTTATTTCAAAGGTAAAAGACAGAATAAACGGCATAGCCGACAGACGCTGCGACATAAGATACAGCGAATATAAAAACGAAACGGCGACATATATAAACGATGCAAAGCTGAAGTTCGAAGAGGAAAAGGACACCGCAATGGGTCAGCTCGGCGACGCGTATCAGCAGCTTTTGGACGCTCAGGCGGCAATAGAAACCGGTAAGGCGGAGCTTGCAAGCAAAAAGCTTGAAATACAGAATGCGCAGGATCTTATCAATTCAAACGCCAATACTCTCGTTGTAAGTCAAAGCCAGATAGACAGCGCAAAGGCCTCGCTTGTCGATGCGGAAAAAAAGTATAAGGAGCTTGAATCGCAGGTCTCGGATTCCGCGGCGGAGATTGAGAGAATGCAAAAGGAACTCGATGACGGCAAGGGCTCCATGTCCTCTGATGAGTATCTCCAAAAGAGCTATAATCTCATAGCCGCAAAGGCGACGCTTCAGTTCTACAAAACTCAGCTTGCCAATACGCGAAACACAATAGATAATGCCAAGCAGCAGGTAGCTGCCGCTCAAACCGCAGTAAATAACGGCGGAACGGCACTTCAGGACGCGCAGAAAAAGGTCAACGAGGCTCCGGCGGCTCTTGAAGAGGCCGAAAAGCAAATTCAGGACGCTCAAATAGAGCTTGACCGCAAAAATGAGGAGTACGAGCAGGCAAAGCAGGACCTTGCCGACGAGCTTGAAGCGGCGCAGCAAAAGCTTGAGGACTCCGAGGATAAGATATTAAACGTGGAAAAGCCCACATGGTATGTGCTTGACCGCGAAACCATTCCGTCTTACACGGCATATAAGAGTGATACGGACGGTATGGGCTCAATAGGCTCGGTGTTCCCCGTGATATTCTTCCTTGTTGCCGCTTTAGTATCTCTCACAACCATGACGCGAATGGTCGAGGAGCAGAGAACGCAGATAGGCACATTAAAGGCTCTCGGCTACACGAAGGGCGCGATAGCGGCAAAATATGTGCTTTATGCTCTGCTTGCTACCGCAATCGGCAGCGTGCTCGGCGTGCTTCTCGGCGAGAGCACAATACCTCTGCTCACGGTTAACACGTATAAGCTTGTGTATATAGGGCTTCATAATACCGTGGTGAAGCCGGACGTATTTGACGCATTGCTCGCTTCGCTTCTTGCGATTATTTGTACGACCGGAGCGACGCTGGCTGCGTGCTATCGCGTGCTGAGCTCATCGCCGGCACTGCTGATGCGCCCCGAGGCACCGAAGGCGGGTAAACGCATACTTCTCGAAAAAGTCGGATTTATTTGGAAGCACCTCAACTTCGCACAGAAGGCGGCTTGCAGAAACCTGTTCAGATATAAAAAACGCCTGTTTATGACAATAGCCGGCGTTGCGGGCTGTATGGCTCTGCTGCTTGTCGGCTTCGGACTCAACGATTCCATAAAATCAATGACGGGCAACCAGTTTGAAAAGGTGTGGCATTTTGCCGGTACCGCAGGTATAAATTCCGAGGCTACACGAGCGGAAAAACGTCAGTCGCTTGCCGAGGTCAACACCATGAACGGTGTTACGGAGTATTTGCAGACATATCGCTCAATGCTCTATACCGACGCAAACGGTGAAGAAAAAACCGCGTATGTCATAGTTCCGCAGGATACCTCACGAATGGCGGATTACGTTAACCTTTCGTCGCGCGACGGCAAAAACACCTATGTTATGGATGATTCCGGTGTTATCATAACCGAAAAGCTCGCCAAGACTCTGGGTGTTTCCGTGGGTGACACCGTGACCTTCAAGACGAGCGAGACAGGCACCGCAACCGAACCCGTAAAGGTCGCAGGAATAGTCGAAAACTATATGTACCACTACATTTATATGACGCCGAATGTATATAAGCAGCTTTTTAACGAGACGGCTTCGCTCAATACCATCTTCATTAAAACGGACGGTACCGTGGACGACGAGACTCTGTCAAAGCAGCTTATGGATTTGAGCGCGATAAATTCGGTTACCATGAACAGCACCACCGAGAAACAGATAAGCTCAGTTATGAACAGCCTACTGTTTATAGTTGTAATACTGATAGTTGCTGCGGGGCTTTTGGCGTTTGTGGTTCTCTATAACCTCAATAACATCAACATCACCGAGCGCAGGCGTGAGCTTGCAACGCTCAAGGTTCTCGGTTTCTACAACAAGGAGCTTGCCTTTTACGTGTACCGCGAAAATATTGTACTGACGATTTTCGGTGTGATATTCGGTATAGTTCTGGGTATAATTCTTCACGCGTATGTTATGAGCACCATTGAGACGGACTATATTATGTTCGGTAAGGAAATGACGGTTATCAGCTATCTCGCAAGTATTTTGCTTACTGTGCTGTTTACGGCGATAGTCAACTTTGTTATGTATTTCAGGCTTAAAAAGATAGATATGGTTGAATCGCTGAAGAGCGCAGAATAAACATTTTTAATTTATATGTTGACATATATATTGTGTGGTGATATAATAGCACCACAATATATAGGCGCCGTGTAACTGACGGAAAGCCCATTTGGGCAGGCAGGCTAAACTGCCGGGGAACGCGGCGTATAAATAGCCGACCGTCTGGGCAGCCTCTTTTTCGGAGGCTGCCCTTTTATATTGTAATTTATATATATGCTGTGAGGCATCTGTGAAAGGAAGATGGCAAATGGAGTTTTCAAGAGCGTGGGAAGGCTTTAATCCCGGCGAATGGAACGAAAAAGTAAACGTCAGTGATTTCATCAAAAGGAATTACACGGAATATACGGGCGACAGCTCCTTTTTGAGCGGAGCTACCGAGCGTACAAAGGAGCTTATGGAAAAGTTTTCAAAGCTTCTTGACAAGGAACGTGAAAACGGCGGAGTTTTGTCGGTCGATACCGAAACCGTTTCATCTCTCGTCACCTATGCGCCCGGTTATCTTGACAAGGAAAAGGAGCTTATCGTGGGTCTTCAGACCGACAGCCCCCTGCGCCGAGGTGTAAATCCCTTCGGCGGTATGCGTATGGCGCGTGAGGCGGCAAAGGCTTACGGCTATGAGCTGTCCGATAAAATCGAGGACGAGTTCAGATATAAGACAACTCACAACGACGGAGTATTCAGAGCCTATACGAGTGAGATGAGAAAGGCACGCCATATTGCGCTGCTCACCGGTTTGCCCGACGCCTACGGAAGAGGCAGAATAATAGGAGACTATCGCAGAGTTGCCCTCTACGGTATGGATACGCTTATCGAATTTAAAAAGGCAGATAAAATCGCGCTTGAAAATAAGGATATGACAGAGGAGGTCATAAGGCTGCGCGAGGAACTGCAAAAACAGCTTAACTTTATGGAAATGCTCAAGCAAATGGCGCAGATGTACGGCTATGACATATCTTCGCCGGCAAGCAACGCGCGCGAGGCGATTCAGTGGCTTTACTTTGCATATCTTGCCGCAATCAAGGAGCAGAACGGAGCGGCTATGTCGCTCGGCAGGACAAGCACGTTCATTGACATCTATATTGAACGCGACATCAATAGGGGCGTACTCACTGAGAGCGGTGCTCAGGAGCTGATAGACGATTTTGTTATGAAGCTGCGCATGGCGCGTCATCTTCGCACTCCCGAATACAATGAGCTGTTCGGCGGCGACCCTATGTGGATAACCGAGAGCATCGGCGGTATGACAAACGAGGGTAAAACTCTCGTCACGAAAAATTCGTACAGAATGCTCAATACGCTTTATACTCTCGGCTCGGCTCCGGAGCCCAATATGACTGTTCTCTGGTCGCAGGGCTTGCCCGAAAACTTTAAACGTTTTTGCGCCGAGGTTTCGGAGGACACCGACTCCATACAATATGAAAACGACGACGTTATGCGCCCGATTTACGGCGACGATTACGCCATAGCCTGCTGTGTTTCCGCTATGCAGGTAGGCAAGCAGATGCAGTTTTTCGGTGCGCGCTGCAACCTTGCAAAGCTTTTGCTCCTCGCATTAAACGGCGGATATGACAATGTTTACTGCGAAAAAATAGGGCCGCAGACTAACCCGATTGAGGGCGACAGGCTTGATTACGACGAGGTGGTTGAGAGATACAAGACTTACCTTAAATGGCTTTGCAGGCTTTATGTCAATACTATGAATGTAATCCATTTTATGCACGATAAGTATGCGTATGAGAAAATCCAAATGGCACTTCACGATACCGATGTGCACCGCTTTATGGCATTCGGCGTAGCGGGACTCTCGGTTGCCGCAGACTCTCTTTCGGCTATCAAGTACGCAAACGTTAAGCCCATACGTGACGAGAACGGATATATAGTCGATTTTGAGACGACAGGTGACTTCCCGAAGTACGGAAACGACGACGACCGTGTTGACAATATCGCAAAAGCATTGCTTGAGGACACAATAGCCGAGCTTCGCAAGACTCCGGCTTACAGAAACGCAGAGCATACGCTTTCGGCACTCACAATAACCTCCAATGTCGTGTACGGCAAAAAGACAGGCTCCACGCCCGACGGGAGAAAGAAGGGCGAGCCGTTTGCTCCCGGTGCCAACCCCATGCATAATCGCGAAAAGAACGGCGCGCTCGCATCGCTCAACTCGGTTGCCAAGATGCCCTATTCACAGTGCCGCGACGGAATTTCAAATACGTTTTCAATCGTTCCAGCAGCACTCGGCAAAACGAGAGATGAGAGAACGGCAAATCTTGTGTCGATTCTTGACGGCTATTTTAAAAACGGTGCGCATCACCTGAACGTCAATGTTATGAACCGTGAAATGCTCGTTGAGGCTTATAACGACCCGACTAAATATCCCAATCTCACCATTCGTGTTTCGGGCTATGCGGTCAATTTCCATAAGCTCTCAAGGGAACAGCAGAGTGAGGTCATAAAGAGAACCTTCCACGAAACGATATAACAATCAAAAAATAAAAAAAGAACGACCTTTGACAGCCGGCTTAAAACCGACGGCCAAGGGTCGTTTTTTGATATCGGATAATTTCGGCGACTCTATTTTTCCCTTTTGACATATTTTATTATTGCCATACCTGCCGCCGCGCCGTCGCCGACGGCTTTTGATACCTGCAAAAGACCGCCTGTGCAGTCGCCTGCCGCAAAAAGGCCGTTTACGTTCGTCATCATAGAATCGTTGACTCTGATTTTGCCGCCGATTGTCACCGCTCCTGCTTTTTGGGCGAGAGCTGCCGATGATGCCACTCCGTAGGCTACGAAAAGGCCGTCGATTTTGACCTCGGTACCGTCGCGCAAAACGGCTTTTTCGATTTTTAAGTCACCCGTGAGAGTCGACAACGGTTCTTTAACAATTGTAAATTCTGAGGGAAATACTGCCGTCGGCTCTTCGCCGTTTGTAAACACGGTAACGCTTTTTGATGTTTTTGCGAGAATTTTGGCCTCGTGCAGAGCGTATTCGCCGGAGCCGAGAACGCCGACGTTTTTGTTTCTGTAAAAAAATGCGTCACAGACCGCGCAGTAGCTGACCCCCTTGCCTTCGAATTCGGTCAAGCCCTCTATACTCGGTGCGAGCCGTCTGCTGCCGGTCGCCAAAAGTACCGCCTTGCACATGTGCTTTTTGTCGTCCGAGGTGACGACTGAGAATCCGCCGTCCTCATAATCAATCGACACCGCCTGCTTGTTCGTGAATTTCACTCCGAGCCTTTCGGCACCGTCAATTCCGCGTGTCAAAAGCTCTTTTCCGCTAATCGGTTCGGCAAAGCCGTAATAGTTTTCGATTTTTTCGGCTTTTGCGAGCGCACTGTCTCCCGCGGTTATCACTGTGGTTTCAAGACCGCTGCGAATTGTATACAACGCCGCCGAAATGCCGGCAGGGCCTGCTCCGATTATGATTACATCCGACATACAAAAGCTCTCCTTGCAAAATAAAATTAAACAAATTTTTAAACCTTATTATAGTTATATAATATCCGTTTTGTGCTGATTTTTCAAGAAAAACGGGTATTTTTCGGATATATGTGAGTTTTGTGTGCTATTGTGAATTTTTTTATAGTTTTTTTGACAATACAGATATAAAAGCTTATTGAAAAGCCTATCGTTTTGTGTTAGAATAACAATGTTGTATAAAAATATGGGAGGAAATCGAATGAAGTTAAAGGAACAGCTCAGTACTTTGGCTGACAACATTAAGACCTACTGGAGAAGGCCGCCCGAGGGCAAATATATGCCCTTTAAAGAGGTAGCGGCGTATTCTGTCGGCGGCATCGGTGCATATTTCATCATAACTCTCGGTACCGCTTGTCTTCTTGCGACGGGTAACACTCTTATTTCGAGTACACTCGGCGTAAATCCGACGGATATGTATGTTCTTTATGTTATTGCAGTCCTTGCCAATATCCCGCTTACGGGAATCAGGGCAAATATTATTGATAACACAAGAAATAAAGCGGGTAAGTACAGACCCTACATAGTGTCAATGGGTATTCCGACCACAATAATCTGTGTGCTGATGGTGTGGTTCCCGTACGACAAGTTCGGTGCTTTGTTCGGTGAGGGAATGCTTTTCGGCGTAACAAGGGCATATTTTGTAAAGTGCACTTTGATACTTATTTTCAACCTGCTCTTGCATTTCTTCTATTATTTCTTCTATGACAGCTATGAGAATCTTATACATGTTCTCTCGCCGAATTCACAGGAGAGAGCCGATGTTGCGGCTATAAAGAGCGTCGTTTATTCACTCGCTCCGACCATAGTAAACCTTATTACACCGATTATAGCTCAGAATGTTTTCCACACGAATTCGACCGACATCCGTGTTTACAGACTTCTTTATCCGATAATCGGTATCGGCGGCATACTTCTTTGCATACTCGTTTATAAGAACACTCAGGAAAAGATAGTTCAGGCGAGAACGCACGTAATTCAAATCAAGTTCTCCGACGCTCTCAGAGAGGTTGCCGGCAACAAGTACTTCTGGATAATCTCCTTTGCCGGCTGGATAGGCTTCCTTGAGGCATCGTATGCAAACGTTCTCTATTGGCTTTATAACTACGGCGGAGTTTGCTCCGGTAACGTATACGGACTTGTTGTTACCATTTACGGCAACGCTTCGCTTTGGGGTATGATCTTAGCTCCCATGTGCATCAGAAAATGGGGCAAAAAATTCGTGCTTGTTGTTACGAATATTATGAATATCATATTCATTCTTATGATGCTTCCGTTTACTTCTCAGATGAACGGCTCCACCATTTGGGCTATTATGGGCTGCCTTTACCTCAATGCGTTTATGGGTTCGTTTGCGCTTATTTTAAACCCCGCAATTCAGGCAGACATTCGTGATTATCAGCAGTATAAGAGCGGTGAGAGAATTGACGGTATGTTCTCGGCAGTTGCTACAATCGGTACCGTTATCGCGCTTCTTACGAGTGCCGTTCTTCCCGTAGTATACAAGAGAGGCGGTATCACAACCGATAACGCTCTCGCCGTTACATCAAATCCCGACATTCTCGGCAGAATGCTCGGCGACGGCAAAACCGTAGGTGAAATACTCTCCGAACAGATGGCAAACGGCCAGAACAATTACAGCAACGCATATTCCGCACTTTACGACCCGAATATTCTCGAAAACTTATTGAAGGTGCTCATACTCTTCTCGGCTCTCGGTGCTCTTCTCAACGTTGTACCTTATTTCTGGTATGACTTTAACGAGAGAAAACAGAAGTCCGTGGTTAAGGTGCTCAAGGTACGCGCTATGTTTGAGGACTACAACAACGGCGCCATTGAGGATAAAGAGCTTGTAGAGGCTGTCGATATAATCAGAGAGTCAAGAGCTCTCGCCGCCGAAAAGCCCGTTGATGTCAGCAAAAAGTGGTACAAGGGCATCAGTGACAAGGCCGAAAAGAAGGCTCAGAAAAAGGCTTACAAGGCAGCTGTTCAGAAGAATGAGGACATTGAGATTGCCAAATTCGTATGCGAGGAGCTTGATAAGTTCTCGTCTAATCTTGTTAAGTATCAGCTCAAGACATATAAAAAGGTTTACGACGGCGGACTTGAAGGCCTTCGCAAAATCACTCTTGACGATATAAACAAGGAGCTTGCCGAGGCTAAGGCTCTTCCCAAGACCGACAGCGAAGAAAAGCAGATACGCAAGTTTGCGATTTCGGTTGCCAAGAAGAAAAAGTCAGCTTATAAGGCCATACAGAAGTATTACGGCGACCCGTCAGTTAAGTTCGAGCGCCTTGACTTCGCCGTGCTTGAGAAGTACTTTGACCAAGAGGATGCTTGCGACGACAGGCTCAAGACGCTTTATACCGAGCTTAGCGACGCCAAAAAGGCAGGCAACAGCGAAAAGGTTCAGATGCTTCGTGCAGACATCAAAAAGACTGCAAGCGAGCGCAAGCAGGCGCGCGATATGTCTAAGAAGGAAATGGATAGGCACGCATACTTTAACCGTGCCGCAAAGCCGTATCTTGACGCCGAACGCCTTATAAATCAGGAGAAGTACTATCAGCATTTCGGTGAGATAGAGGCTCTCTATGACGAGGCAAAAGAGCGTGAGGCAGAGGCTAAAAAGGCAAGAGACGCCGAGGTTGAAAGACTTAAGGCTGAGGACGCCGCATACAAGGCACAGAAAAAAGCCGAAAAGCTCGCTAAAAAAGGCAAGAAATAATAATCGGCAAACAAAATAAAACCGAATAAGCATAAAGCTGCCCTCCTTATCGCACGAAGCGACCGGGGAGGGCAGCTTGTTTTATTGATTTTAAGGTTTTACAAAGCCGAGACATATGCATTTCCGGTTTGACTTTAAGCAGGGTAAAGAAGAGACAAAGGTTATGCGCTCGTTTTTATTTAAATGACAATCGGCTGTGCACCGATGGAGAGTAAAGCAAATCACAAAAAAGCTCCCGAACGAAATCGGGAGCTTAAAATATAAATGTGCGGTATACGGTGCGTCAAGCTTTTTTCCATGCGCCCCTTGAAATAAGAGCCAAAATCGGGAATATCTCAAGTCTGCCGGCGAGCATATCAAATATCAGCACAAGCTTTGAAAACGCGCTGTAAGAGCTGAAGTTTCCGGTGGGTCCGACTATCTCAAGACCGGGGCCGATGTTGTTGAAGCAAGAGAGCACAGCGGACAAATTTGTTACAAGCGGCTTGTTGTCAACCGATATAAGCAGTATACTCAGAACAACCAAAATAAAATATGCGGCGAGATAAACGCTTGTGCCGTTGATTATTTTTTCGTCAACGGGTGTGCCGTCTACGTGTACGACCTGAACTCTTCTCGGGTGAAGTATCTTGTGAATGTTTCTGCGTAAATTTTTGAAAAGCAACAGAACTCTTGCGCACTTGAGACCGCCGCCGGTAGAGCCGGCGCACGCGCCTATGACCATTAGTGTAAGCAAAATGGTTTTTGAGAAGCTCGGCCATGTGTCAAAATCCGTAGTCGCAAAGCCCGTAGTCGTCATGATACTTGCTACCTGGAAGCAGGCGTGGCGAATCGTTTCGTGAATTGTCGGGTATATTTTACGGATGTCAATGGCTATCAGCGCAGCACTCATAATTGCAATTCCGAAGTAACAGCGAACCTCCTCATTTTTAAAGAGTGCCTTGAATTGGCGCATAATGAGCAAGTAATAGCAGTTGAAGTTTACGCCGAAGAGCATCATAAACACGGTGCAAACCCACTGTATATAAATGCTGTAACCCGCTATGCTGTCATTTTTGATTCCGAAGCCGCCGGTTCCTGCGGTGCCGAATGCCGTGCACAGCGCGTCAAAAAGAGGCATTTTTCCGGCGAGCAAAAACAATATATTCAAAAGAGTAAGTGCTATATACAGTACATACAGTATCATGGCGGTATCGCGCATTTTGGGTACGAGCTTACCGACATCGGGGCCCGGACTTTCCGCCTTTAAAAGGTGCAGCCGTGAGCCGCCCGATTTTGAATTTGACGGGACAATGGCAAGCAAAAATACAAGCACACCCATTCCGCCGAGCCAATGGCTGAAGCTTCGCCAATATAAAATTCCGCGTGATAAGTCCTCAACAACGGGCACTATTGACGCACCGGTCGTTGTAAAACCCGAAACCATCTCAAAAAACGCGTCGATGTAAAACGGTATTTCGCCCGATATAAAAAAGGGCAATGCACCGAAAAGACTTAAAAAAATCCAACCGAGGCCAACGCAAACTATGCCCTCCTGAGCGTAAAAGCCGCGCTTTGCTTTGCGGCAGATAAGCCACAAAAATGCGGATACCGCTATCAGTATGCCTATTGTATATAAAAAGGCCTTTGCCGCAACATCGACTCCGTCATATACGCTTATAAACAGCGGCGGAAGCATAAAAAACGCTTCGAGCGCCAATATTTCCGCAAAAATACGACCCATCATTTTATAGTTCATAAAGCACTTTTACCCCATTAAATAAATATGTCGTTAAGCTGTCGCACCACATCTCCGCTGCTTGTAACAATAATGATGCCGTCACCTTTTTTAAACGAAGAATTACCGTTGGGTATTTCGATTTTACCGTTATGCGTTATGCAGACAACAAGGACATTTTTGCGAATTTTTATATCCTTAAGAGCCTCTCCGCAATGCTTTGTCTGCTCGTCAACTCGGAATTCTATAGCCTGCGCCTGACCGTCTGCGATAAAGTGAACGGCGATTGCCGCACCGCTTTGATTTTGTATGGCTCTGACATAGCGTACTATTGAGTTGCAGCACAGCTCCTTGGGACAGATGATGCTACCGAGCGGAATGTTTGAAGGAATACTGCCGCTGTCTATTCGGCTGAGCTTTGTTATTGTCTGCGGAACGCCCACATTGTTGGCATAGAGCGAAATTATCATATTCATTTCGTCAAGCCCGGTGGCGGTAACAACCGCCTCGCAGTCGGCCAGCCCCTCGCTGTTGAGAAGATTTTGATCGCTCGCGTCGCCGTGGATTATATTCGTTGTCGGCAGAAGCGAGGCAAGCTCAACACAGCGTTTTTCGTCTTTCTCTACAAGAGTTACCGAAACGCTGCTTTTTTCAAGACGCTTTGCAAGATAATAGCTGATTTTTCCGCCGCCGCAGATAAGTACGTTTTTGGTTTTTTTCGGCGTCATACCGAGACTCTTCAAAAGCATTGAGAGGTTGTCCACAGACGCCGTGACAAATATTCTGTCGCCGTCCTGCAAGACGAAATCGCCGTTGGGTGCGAGTGCTTCACCGTTTCTGATTACCGCACAAACAAGTACGTTACACTTTGTCTGCGCGGGCAGGGAGTTCAGAGGAATGTTGCAGAGCTTGCTGTCGCTTTTGACGCGCAGCTCAACTATATCGACGCGCCCCTTAGCAAAGGTGTCATGCTTTAAAAATCCCGGGTATCTGAGAAGCTTTTCTATGGCACTTGACGCCTGCTTTTCGGGGTTTACGGTCATGGACAGCGCATACATATCGCGCATATCATAGATTTGACTGCTGTATTCGGGATTGCGGATTCGCGCTATTGTGTGCAGGTTCTTGTTAAGTCCGTGAGCGGTAATACAGCACAAAAGATTTACCTCGTCCGCGCTTGTGGCGGCTATTATGAGGTCGGTGTCTGTAATTCCCGCCTTCAGCAGCGTGTCTTTGGTGGCACAGTTGCCGTGTACGGTCATTATGTCGAATTGCTCCATGCTTGAGCTCAAAACATCCTTGTTTGAGTCGATAAGAGTAATGTCATATCCCTCTGCGGTCAGCTGACGTGTAAGCGTGGCACCAACCTTACCGTCACCTGCAACAATAATCTTCAATTACAATTCCCCCAAAAAATCATATATAACCACATATAATATAGCATAAAAAAAGTAAAAGTCAATGAATAAAAAGGCACAGTAAGAGCGGCATAAACGCCGACGGCAGCAGGTTTGCAACCTTTATTTTTGTGACCTTCATTGTGTTGAGAGCTATGGCTATTATAAGCACGGAGCCGACGCACGACATCTCGTTTATCATACTGTCGGAGAGAAATGACGAGAGAAAGCCGGCGCCGAGCGTCAAAATCGCTTCATAGACAAAAACTATAATTCCGGAGAAGAAACAGCCTATTCCGAATGTGGTAGTCATTATCATCACAAAAAAGCAGTCGAGCAGAGCTTTTGCATAGTATGTTGAAAAGCTGCCCTGCATACCGGCTTCAATCGCGCCGACTATTGCCATAGCTCCGACGCAGGTGAAAAGCGTGGCATTTACAAAGCCCTCGCCGAACGATGAATTTTCGGTATTGCGGCTCAGCTTCTTTTGCAAAAAGTCGCCGAATTTGTTTAAATGCCTGTCAATGTCAATGAGCTCGCCTATTATTGTTCCTATCGCGAGCGACAGGGCGGCAATCAATGTATTTTCTCCTTTAAGCGAACCCTTGATTCCTATGTAGAGTACGCACAGCGACAGCGCATAGTTAAGACTTTTTTGCACGCGTTCCGGAATACCCTTTTTAAACAGCAGACCTAAAAGAGAGCCTAAAAAAACAGCTCCGCAGTTTACTGCCGCGCCTATGAGTTTCATTTTTTCACCTTATTTGTTACCGTGCCGCGCCGAAATCGACGAAATGCCGTAGTGACGGGCACTCTTTACCTTAATTTTAATTACGGCGACTATAATAACACAAAAACCGCCGTGTATCAATAATAAGGTTGAGCGTTCATAAGGAAGTATCGGTTTCGCATAAAAAATGTACGGCTGTGAAGCCGCGAAGCAAAACTGCCTTATAAACGCTCGGCTAAAGCGTGTAGATTTTTAGTTTTTTTACGCTGTGTTTCGTAATTTGAAAATCGGCAGGGAAATTACGGCGACAACGCCGCAACTGTTCCGTCCGCCGCCGCAGTCGTAAGCTGACGAAATGCCTTTGTGCGGCAGTCGCCTGCGGCGTAAATTCCGTCCGTGCTTGTTTTACAGCTCTCGTCCGCCTTGATGTATCCGTTTTCATCAAGCTCTGTGACCTCGGCAAATATTTCGTTTTGCGGCTCCTTGCCTATTGCGACAAAGAGCCCGTCAAGCGGAAGAACTGTTTCTTCACCACTTAGATTATTTTTAACTAAAACGCTTTCGAGCCTCGTCTTGCCGTTTATCTTTTTTATTTCGCTGTTTAACAAAAACTCGATGTTATGAAAGGACTTTAACTCTTCACAGAGCCTTTGTTCGCCGCGAAATTCATTCCGTCTGTGAATCACATATACCTTTTTGCAAAGCTCTGCCAGCAGCCTTGCGCTTTGCAGAGCCGAGCTGCCGCCGCCGACCGCGGCAACCGTTTTACTTTTGAAAAATGCACCGTCGCAAACCGCGCAGTATGAAATGCCTCTGCCCAAAAGCTCACGTTCGTTTTCAAGATAAAGCGGACGCGGTCTTGTACCGACCGCAATTATAATTTTATCGCATTGAGTTTTTTCGCCGTCAGCAGAAATAACATATTTGTCCTTACCCTCAAGCTTAATTGCGGCTGCTCTTTTTTTAATAAGCTCTGCGCCGAGCTTTAACGCCTGCTTTAACAGCCTGTCAGAAAATTCGTCACCGCTGATTTCGCAAAAGCCCGGGTAGTTTTCTATTCTCGGCGAATCGACTATCTGACCGCCGAATATTCCGCTTTCAAAAACCGCGACACTCTTATTTTGGCGAGCGGTGTAAATTGCCGCGGTAAGACCTGCCGTTCCGCCGCCGATTATAATTGTATTGTATTTTTTCGGCATAAAAATCCCCCCGTTTTCGTCTGCCATAATGAGTTTGCCGCGAAATTGCGGTTTTATCCGAAACCGGGAGGGGAAAGTATTATTTAATTGTACCGTATATAAGCTTTTTCTTTTCGGGCGGATTGTCGGCTATTTTAATTGCATTTAAATACAGCTTTTCGGCACTGTCGGCTCTTGCTTCGCAGGAGGTGTAAAGCGTTGCCAGAGCGTCGCCCTTATTAACTCTTTCGCCGGTCTTTTTGCGGAGTACAATTCCCGCGGCCATATCGATTTTGTCGTCCTTTTTCTCTCTGCCTGCGCCGAGTATCACGGCGGCTTCGCCTATCTTTCCGGTGTCCGCCGAAAAGATGTATCCGTCGCACGGCGATAATATGTCGCGAACGCATTTGTCTTTTTTGAAGAGGCTTGTATCATTTATATAATCGACGTCTCCGCCCTGAGCCTCAACAAGCTCACGGAATTTATCAAAGGCTCTGCCGCTGTCGGGCGCATTTGTCGCTTCTATAATACACTCGTCTATGTCCCTTCGGAATGAGAGTGACAGCATATTTGCGGCGAGATAAACAGATAATTCGCGAAGACTCTCGTCACCGTTACCGCGTAAAATGTCGACTGCCTCGATAACCTCAAGCGCATTTCCGACATTTCTGCCGAGCGGCTCGTCCATATTTGTTATAACGGCTATGATGTTTCTGCCGCAGCTTTTGCCTATGCCGACCATTGTTTTTGCGAGAGCCGCGGCGTCATTTTCGTTTTTCATAAATGCGCCGCTTCCGCATTTCACATCGAGAACTATATTTTTGTCGCCTGCCGCAAGCTTTTTGCTCATAATGCTCGCAGAGATAAGAGCCCTGTCATCCACGGTGGCTGTTACATCGCGAAGTGCGTAGAGCTTTTTGTCGGCAGGTGCGAGATTTCCGGTCTGACCTATCAGAGAAATTCCGATTTTGTTTACCTGTTTAAAAAAGCTGTCGCTTGCCATTGCTGTGTTGTAGCCGGGAATAGACTCCAGCTTATCAACCGTACCGCCCGTGTGGCCGAGACCTCTGCCGCTCATTTTGGCAACCTTCAGACCGCAGCTTGCGGCAATGGGAGCGACTATAAGTGAGGTTTTATCACCGACACCGCCGGTTGAGTGCTTATCGCAGGACACACCGTCTATTTTGCTCATATCGTTCATATCGCCCGACTGCGCCATACATAAGGTGAGATTTGATATTTCGCTGTCACTCATACCCTTAAGGCATATGGCCATAAGCAGCGCCGAAGCTTGATAGTCCGGTACCGAGCCGTCCGTAAATCCGTCGACAAAGAACTTGATTTCGTCAAAGGACAGCTCTTTCCCGTGCTTCTTGTTATCGATGATGTCATACATTCTCATTTCGCCACGACCTTCCTTTTAATTTGATTGCTTATAAACCTTGCGGCAATGCAGAAAAGCAAAAGCAGGGGAAAATAAAAGCTGCCGAAAAGGATTAGGCCCTGCTCCGACAGCTTTATGTGTGAAATATTAGAATCCGCGTGAGCTTCCTCCGCCGGAGAAACCGCCGCCTCCGCCCGAAAATCCTCCCGAGGACGAGCCTCCCGAGAACCCTCCGGATGAATGTCCGCCGAAGCCGCCTCCGTAAAAGCCGCCTCCGTGATAATCGCCGCCGTGATAAATTGCTTTGCGAATTATGCGGCCGGGTAAAATCAAGGTAATCAGTACCAGAACCGTTATTATAATAATAACGGCGAGGTCGATTTTTTCGTTCCCGGAATCTGATGAGGAGTAATCGCCGATGTCCGTGTCGTCAATGCTCGTATAGCCCTCTACTCCGTATTCGGAATAAACCTCCTCGACGAGCTTTTTGTAGCACTCGCGAAGACCCGTGGAATAGTCGCTGTTTTTGAGGTACGGAACTGCATAGGAATCGAGAATTCGTCCCGATTTACCGTCGGTGAGAGAGCCCTCAAGACCCTTTCCGACTTCAATTCGCACCTGTCTGTCGCCCGTGGACAACAGCAGCAATACGCCGGAATCATCGTCCTTATCGCCTATGCCCCATTCTCGCGCAAGTCCTATCGAATAGCTTTCAATATCTCTGCCGCCGAGGCTTTGAACCGTGACAACTACTACCTGCGCATTTGTCTTTTTGTACAGCTCCTCGCCGAGAGCTTGTATGGTACTTTTGTCCTCATCGGTGAGACACGAGGCAAAATCGTTGACGAAAAAGTCACTCGTGGGAGACGGGTAATCGTCTCTAGATAGTGTGGTCATTTTGTTGTCATCGGTAAAGCTTGGGGAGAAAAAACTGCTTGCCGGCAACGGACGCTCGCTTATTGCGGCTGCCGGCAGAGCCGTCAGCAAAACAATCAAAAGTGAAACAAGCAGTGCGCCTGCACCTATCGTCTTTTTCATGGCTTATTTACCGAAATCCACAGCGGGAACAGTTGCAGCTTCGGCTGTTGCGGTGAAATAATCCGCCTTTTCAAAATGGAAGAGTCCCGCAATTATCGATGCGGGGAACGATTGAATTTTTGTATTGTATTCCTTTGCGGCGTCGTTATAGTCCTGACGCGCAACGGAAATACGGTTTTCGGTGCCTGCAAGCTCATCCTGAAGATTTATAAAATTCTCATTTGCCTTGAGATCGGGATAGCTTTCGGCTATCGCCAAAAGTCGTGATACGGCACTGTCAAGCTGACTCTGAGCACTGTTCAGCTCATCAACCGTCTTGGCACCCGAAAGTGCCGTGCGAGCGTCCGCAACTGCCGTAAAAACGTCCTCCTCATGAGAAGCGTAGCCCTTTACGGTGTTTACAAGGTTTGGTATAAGGTCCGCGCGGCGCTGAAGCTGTGTTTCAACCACGGACTGCGCGCTCGTCACGTTTTCACGCAGCTTTACGAGATTGTTGTAGCTGCCGGCAATGCTGCCGATAAGTGCAATGACTATAACGGCAACAATGATTCCTACTGTAAGACTTTTTTTGTTTTTCATGGTGTTACCTCCTTTTTCGGGGGAGAAATATCAGTCGTCAAAACCGTTCGGATTGTTTTTTTGCCAACGCCATGAATCCTCGCACATTTCCTCGAGGTCGCGTTTTGCCTCCCAACCGAGCTCTTTTTTAGCCTTTGACGGGTCGGAGTAGCAGGTAGCTATATCACCGTCACGGCGAGGAGCGATTTTATAATTGATTTTAACGCCTGTGGCTTTTTCAAATGCTTTAACTATATCTAAAACGCTGTAACCCTTGCCTGTGCCGAGATTATAAATCCTTACGCCGCCGTTTGAGGATTTCAGCTGATCTACGGCTTTTACGTGACCGAGAGCCAGGTCAACCACGTGGATGTAATCGCGAACACCCGTTCCGTCTCGGGTGGGGTAGTCGTTGCCGTAAATCGAGAGGCAGTCAAGCTTGCCTATTGCAACCTGGGTTATATACGGCATAAGGTTGTTCGGGATTCCGTTGGGGTTTTCACCTATGAGGCCGCTCTTGTGAGCACCTATCGGGTTAAAGTAGCGAAGCAGCGTAACATCCCAGCTGTTGTCTGCTTTATAGAGATCCTCGAGGATTATCTCTATCATATACTTTGTGGTACCGTAGGGATTGGTTGTACCGCCGGTTTTCATATCCTCCGTGAGCGGCGAAACATTGTTCATACCGTAGACGGTAGCGGAGGAGGAAAATACAATCTTTTTGCAGCCGTTGTCTCTCATAACCTCGCAGAGCGCAAGAGTTCCGCCGATGTTGTTATCGTAGTACTCAAGCGGCTTGTGGCAGGATTCGCCTACCGCCTTGAGGCCTGCAAAATGTATGACGGCGTCTATTTTATTTTCCTTAAATACGGAGTCAAGCTTCTTTTTGTCGCGAACGTCGCACTCATAAAACTTAACCTTTTTCCCGACTATTTCCTCAACGCGCTCAAGTGCCTTGGGGCTTGCGTTGTAGTAGTTATCAACCACTATCGGTTCATATCCTGCGTTAATAAGTTCTATGCAGGTATGGGTGCCTATAAATCCGGCACCGCCGGTTACTAATATTGCCATTTAAAATGTCCCCCTTGATAATATATACAAAATATGACTGCTTAAAAAGTGTTATGAAAGATTTGTTCCGGGATAGTATTTTGCGAGTATCTGCGCGTAGGTCGAGCCGTCTGCAGCCATTTTGTTTGCACCGGCAAGGCTCATACCGACACCGAAACCGCTGCCGTATGAGGTTATCTTAAAGGTGTCGCCGGAAGAGGTGTAGGATACGGCAAAGCAGTATGACGGAATCTTATTTTCGAGAAGCTCACAGGCGAATTTATATCCGCTTATTTCCTTACCGCCTAAGTTTACGGTTTCGACATATCCTACTCCCGTGCTTATGGCGCCGTCGTGCTTTGTAACCTTTACCCAGTCCTTGGCGGAGCCGGAGAGATTTATCGAGCTGTCAAATTTATTTGCAAGCTCCTTTAATTCACCGGATGTCAGAGTAATCTCCGTTTTGTAGCCATCTGCGTTTTTATCGGATGCGCTGTCTACCGTTTTAAGGTAGGGGAAGGAATTACCGAAAACAACGTCTGCCGAGGTGGTTTTGCCTGCCGACAGCTTAAATGTGGGAGTGAATGCCGGTTGACCGTTATATACGACATATTCGCCGAATACCTCCGAAACAGCATTCAGTATGTTGTCGCTCACCGTTTCTGCGGCATTAAGACCGCTCACGTTAAAGTTTGTGTTGCGGTATTTCAAATATGTATAAACGGCAACTGCATCTGCCTTAATGGCTTCGGAATTGTAGCTGTCGTCCACATCCGCGGCCACAATTTTTGCGAGTGCCTTTTTTGCCTCCGTTTTTACGCCGTTGAGCACGATGTATTCGGGCACTACGTTTGCGTTAGCCGCATCGTCACCCTGAGAAGCGGCGCTTGCGGCATCCTCGGCCGCTCTCGCAAGGTCGTCCTTGTCAATTCCGTTAACCGCTTCATTGCGCATAAAAACAGAGAGCGGAACCGTATCCTTGGATATTTCCGGGGGAATGGTCGTTTCCTCGGAAGTCGTTTCGGGTGCGGTGTTTGCGAGTGCCTCGGCGGCTTTTTTGTCTCTTTGATATTTTACAAGGAAAAATGTGCCTGCCGCAACGGCAAGAGCGAGAATTATTACAAGTATTGAAACAAGGACTTTTTTCCCTTTGCCGGGAGTTTTTTCGGCTTCGGGCGCTGCTACGGCTTCGCCGGAAATCTCTATGCCGACGGAGCTTTCCCCGGAGGCCTTTTCGCCGATAAGCTCTATAAGCTCCTCTGCGGCGTCTCTTATGAAGCTTTCATCTTTTTCATCGGGCTCGCGGTAGAGCTTTCTGACTATTGCGGAGCTCTCGCCTGCGACGGCAATGCATATGTAAGAACAGCCGTCCGTATTGCAAATATCCGAAATGCACGCGCCGAAATCCGCAGAGGCAAGCTCCTTTGCCGATTTTGCCATCTGTGCGGTGTAATCGGTGACATTGAAGTCGCCCTTGTCCTCGACATGCGGTGTAAATGTGAAGAACTCGAAAAAGTCGGGTGAAACAGAGCCGAAGGATTTTACATATTCGGAATTTTGATTGCCGTTCACCGCAACACGGCTGCCGCTCTCGCGAAGAATGTTTACGGTTTTGGAAGTGATTTCCCCTACACTCTCGGGAAGCGCGGGAGGCGTCTGCGCGGCTTTTTCGGGAGCCGGTGCCTCTTGCCTTTTTGGCGGAACAGACGGCTTTACCGTTGCGTTTTTCGGGGCGTAAGCCTCCTCGCGGACAGCTATGGTCTCGCCGCTCGTGAGATACGGAATAACGCCGTTGCGAAGCACCGTGTCAAGGCGTGCGTCGTCAAGAGGCAGATACATTATCTGTTGATGTCCCTTAGAAATGACAAAGCCGGAATTTACTCCGTCGCGGGTTAAAAACGGGACGGCACCCTTCGGCATCTGCGATTGAAGCAGCTTTTGCGACTCGGGAATTTCCGCGGCGCGTCCGAGTGCTTTTTTGACCGTCGGATTTTCCTCAATGTCAAGAGAGAGTGCCTTTGTAAGCAGCGTCTTTGTTCTGACATATATCTTCGGGTCAACGGCAATAACTATAAGCTCGGAGTCCGCGAGTGCTTTGCCGAGCGACGGGAACATCTCCTTGAGAGAAGAAAATCTCTTGAAGGACACGTCATCGTCGGTAAAGGCGTTAAGACTGCCGGAAATTTTGATTTGAAGCTTAGTAGCCGGAATGTCGTCACTCGAAATAAGTGAAAACAATTTCAAATTCATATCCTTGTCCATCCTTGTTTATAAATGTGTATTAAAAACCGATTATTCGGCGGGCTGCCATTTTTCCGCCGAAGCAAAGGGGTTCTTTTGACCTTTTTTATCATACCATACCTGCGGATAGCGCGGATTTTCGTTGACCGTGACGAGCGAAGTGTCTACATTTTCGCTTTCGCCGTCGCGCAGAAGTCTGCCGACAACAACAAGTCTTGCGTTTGAAAATTCGTAGCTGCAGGTGGATAGTGTAATAAGCTTATCCGTATAGTCTACGCTGACGCCTGTCGAATAAAGCTTTCTCTCGTCTATTGCCGCTATAAATGCGTCAAAGTTTTCCTTTGTCGGGAATTTGGGCGTGTTGTAGTAAAAGAGGTAGCCGTTATCCTGCTCGGGCGCGCTGCCTGCTATAAAGGCGGCATAGATTTTAAATTTATAGGTCTTAAACAGAGTGTCGTATTCTATAATCGGCGACTCCTTAAAGCCGTCGGGCTTCTTGTATTTGTCAAGCTCGGCAAATACAAGACCGTCGCTCATGTGATGACCGTAAATTACAGTGTTCTGGCTGAGATATTTCGGATCACAGCGGAAATCGAGGAACGGGCAGCCGTAACGGCTGTAATTGCCGTAGAAATCCTGCTTGAGGTACTCGTCGTTATCCTCGGCCTGCACAACCTGGACATCGATTGCCGTATTCGGAACGCGAATCCAACCGACAAGGTCGTTGTTTATGGCATAGAGATAAGCGTATTTCGGCATCATACCCTGAGGCAGAGTGACGTTTGGATATTTGGCAAAAAATTCCGCCCACGCCTCTTCGTCGGTAAGGTTTGAATCGGCGTCGATAACCTGACCTTTAATGTTAGCGTTTTGCTTGTTGGCGCTGTTTTTCTGACCCATCAGCACGCCGAACCAAACAGCGCAGCCGATAAGCGTGAAAACAGATACGTCCATTATTACCTTTCTGATTATCTCGGAAACCTTGTCATGCTTATTCGGGAAGAACGCCGCAAGACCGCTCTTGAACATCTCACCGAAGGTCTTGACGGGTTTCTCATCTTCTTCCGGTTTTTCTTCCTTCTGCTCATCCTCGGGTTTTTCTTCCGGCTTTTCTTCCGGCTTTTTATCCTTGGAGGGGCGAACTATTGCGATGTTTTCTGCGGGAGCTTTTTCCTCCTCGCGAGGCTTCTGATATTGATTTGTAATATCGATGAAGTGGTTATCGTCGCCGGAATATTTGTTTCTTCTCGACGTCTGCTCGGTTTCATTTTGAGAGTTGTCGTTTATGGCAGACAAAATATCATTGTAGATTCTGTCGGTGTTTTTATCGATAACCTCGTTTTTCTTTTCGCTTTCGTCCGTTGACTTCGCATTTGAGTTTTGCGGCTCCGCTTTTTCGGTGCGAGACTGCTCTGTTTCGGCCGGCTGAGCGTTATTCGGCTCAGGCTGTGACTTATCCTTCGACTCGTCACCGAGGGCAGAGAGTAAATCGTTTATCTCGCTGTCGGGTTTTTCGTCCTTTGCGGTTTCGTGGTTTACCTTATTTTTAAGCTCTTCAAATGATAAAAGCTCGTTGTCATTGTTTTTCTTGTCCTTGCTTTTGCTCATTTAAGCTCTCACTCCTTTCGGATACCATCTTTCGGCGTTTTTATATGGATTTGCTTTTTTATATTTGTCATACCATATCTGCGGATAGCGCGGATTTTCGTTTACCGTCGCAAGCGAGGTGTCAACCTCTTCGCTTTCACCGTCTCGTATGAGCCGTGCAACCAGTACGCAACGGGCGTTTGTCTCGCCGCGGCGCGTTGAAATATCCATATCGCGCGTGCAGGTCGAGAGGGTGAGTATTTTGTCGTCGGTATTTACGTCTATTCCCGTCGAATAGAGCGAGCGTGACGCAATCTCGTCAAAGTACTCCGCGTAGTTTTCGCCGCTCATAAACGGGTATATGTAATTGAAAACATAGCCGTTGTCGTCCTTTTCGTCCGCGTTTGTCAAAAAGACGGCTATGACCTTCCATTTGTAATCGTGATAGATAGTGTTAAACTCAATTACGGGATTTTCTTTCCAAAATTCGATGTCCTTGTATTTTTCAACGTCCGAGAACATGGTGGAATCGAGGTAATTGTGACCGTAAATAATGGTGTTTGTGTCAAATTCGCCGTCGGTTATCGTGTTGCGGTAATCGACAAACGGAGTTCCGCGGCGCTCGTAGCTGCCGTAGAAGCTGCGCCTTAAATAGTAATTGTTGTCGGAGCCGTGCACAACGGGATGATTTACAGTTGTACCGGGAATTTTTATCCAGCCGACAAGATCGGAATTTACGGAATACGCCTTTTTGTATTTTTCCTGAATGCCGTCCGGGAAAACCGTGTCTCCGTAATCGTACTCGGGCACGTCAAACTGAGGATTTGCAAGGCTTGCTATTTCCGCCGCCTCTTTTTTGCTCTTTATTATATCAACGCCGTATTTCACACAGAAGGTTCCGGAGACTATCAAAACAATTATTGATATAAAGAGTATAAATTTGCTGCCCTTGCTCATCGGCTTCTTTTTTTGTTTCTTTTTGCCGCCTTTTTTCTGCGGAACGGTGTTTTCGGTGATGACATTATCGTCGTTCATCGTATTGCCTCCATAATCATTTCAAGAGCGGTATCTGCGCTGATGTTACGGTTTTGCTCCCTGACGTCGCCGGTAAAATTGTTTAGAAGCTTTTTAACTATTGTGCTTTTACCGTCGGAAACGGCTATATAAACAAGGCCCACGGGCTTATTTGTATCGTCCGAAGACGGTCCCGCTATACCCGTAACGGCAACTGCTATATCAGCCTTTGTAAGAGACAAAACGCCCTTTACCATTTCACGCGCGGTTTCGCGGCTTACGGCGCCGTATTTTTTTAGGGTTTCCGGGGAAACGCCGAGCACATTTTCTTTGAAACGGTTTGAATAACAGACAACGCCGCCCTCGAATACCTCGGAGGAGCCGGATACGTCGGTAATACGTTTTGAAATGAGTCCGCCGGTACAGCTCTCTGCCGTGGCAAGCTTAAGTTTTTTACTTTTGAGAAGTTCTACCGTCTGCTTTTCAATACTCATAATTTTTTCCTTTAAAATGTGATAAGCTCCTGCTTTACGCCCTCGACCGCACGGCTTATAAGCGCGTCGCTGTCAAGCGATAATTCGGCTTTTTCGATTTCTTCGGGCTTCGGGTGAAGACGCGGATGCTTCGGTGTAAATACCGTACAGCAATCCTCAAACGGTCTTATCGAAATATCAAATGTGTCTATCTTTCTTGAAATAACGACTATTTCGTTCTTATCCATACCTACAAGCGGGCGAAGCACCGGTAAGCGCGAAACGCTGTCGGTAGACATCATCGCCGTAAGAGTTTGGCTTGCCACCTGACCTACGCTCTCTCCCGTGACAATAGCCTCGCAGCCCTCTTTTTCGGCAAGGATATTTGATATACGCATCATATAACGTCTCATAATGAGGGTGAAAAGCTCCTCGGGACATTTATCGCGTATGTTTTCCTGTATCTCGGTGAACGGCACGGTTATAAGCTTGATTGTGCCGCTGTACTTTGCTACTTTAGCGAGAAGGTCGTGAACCTTCATTTCGGACATGGGCGATGTGAACGGGGGAGAGGCGAAATGTACGGCGTTTAAAACAACTCCGCGTTTTGCCATCATCCAGCCTGCAACGGGGCTGTCGATTCCTCCCGAGATAAGAAGTGCCGCTTTGCCGCCCGTGCCGACGGGCATACCGCCTGCGCCCTTTTTCTGGTCGCCGTGAATGTAAGCCGCGTTTTCGCGGATTTCTATTACTATGGTTAAATCGGGATTTTTAACATCGACTCTGATGTGCGGAAAAGCGTTTAAAACCGCCTCGCCGACATCACAGCATATTTCCGGTGATTTTAAGGGGAAGGTCTTGTCTGCGCGTTTTGCCTCCACCTTAAAGGTTGAAGCGTTTTTAAGAGCCTCGCTTAAATACACGGGAGTCGTTTTGAGGATTACATCCATATCCTTTTCGACTGCGGCGGCGCGCTCATAGCCTGCAATGCCGAATATGCGTGAAATTTGATCCTCTGCCTCTTCCATATCAAAGCTTTCGTCAAAAGGCTCTACGGTTATTGTTGACTGTGAGCGGATTACCTTGAATTTTCCGAGCGACTGAAGACGCCTTTTGATATTTTTTGCGAGCGTTGACTCAAATGACGAGCGGTTAAGGCCCTTAAGCGCAAGCTCTCCGTTTTTTATAAGTATTATTTCTTTCATATTGCTGTTTCTTTATCCTTTGTGTTTTCTGAGTTTTTCGACAGCGATTTTTATGACATCGACACAGCGGTCAATTTCATCAATCGAGGTGTCGTTTGAAAGGCTTATCCGTATGGCGGAATCTATTCTGTCGGGCGGAAGCCCCATGCTTTGCAGCACATTGCTCCTGTGCCCTTTGGAGCAAGCCGAGCCTGCCGAAATGTATACGCCGTTCATCGAAAAGAAGTTTACCGATACCTGAGACGGTATTTCGTCTATGGAAATATTGATAATGTACGGCAGGGCGTTTTCGGGGGAATTTATATGTACTCCGGGAATTTCTTTTATCCGTTCTCTCAGACGGAGATTGAGCTTTGATACATACTTAAGATTTTTTTCGACGCTTCCGCCGTTTTCAACAGCGGCGGCAAAGCCTGCTATCGCCGGCATACCCTGAGTTCCCGAGCACATATTGTTCTCCTGACCGCCGCCGAGAATATACGGATTTATGCGCACGTTTTTATTTATATAAAGCGCTCCCACGCCCTTGGGACCGTGAACCTTGTGTGCGCTGACGCTCATAAGGTCTATTCCGCAGCTTTTGGGACAGAGCGGAATTTTCATATAGCCCTGCACATCGTCAACGTGCAGAAGAGCGGGAGAATTTTTGCTCTTTATGATGTTTTTGAGATTTTCTGCGGGCATCACAGAGCCGACTTCGTTGTTGACGGCCATTACAGATACCAATATCGTATTTTCGTCTATGGCGTTTTCGAAGTCCTTTAAGCTTATATTGCCGTCGCTTTGCGGCTGTACTCTCACTACCTCAAAGCCGCTTTCCTCGAGGCGTTCCATACATTTTTCAACGCTCGGATGCTCTAAAGCCGTAGTGACTATTTTCTTGCCGAGTCGCTTTTTTGCGCCGACTGCACCGAATATCGCTGTGTTGTTTGACACGGTGCCGCAGGGGGTGAAATATATTTCATCGGGGCTCGCTTTTAAGCTTGCGGCAATCGTACCGCGGCTTTTTTCGAGAAGCATATATGCGTCAACGCCTTTTTGATGAAGCGAAGACGGATTTCCGTAAAGCTCGGTCAGTGCGGAAATTTCTGCGTCCACAGCGGCCTTACAGGGCTTTGTGGTTGCGCTGTTGTCAAGATAACATTCCATTTTGACCGCTCCTTTAATTCAAACTTAATCAGTATATTATTATACACTATAAGGTGCGGTTTGGCAAATAAATAAGCGGCTTTTTTCAAGTATATTTATGTTTTTTTTGCGAAAAATATCGCAGAGGTGAAATTTATGGAAAAGAAGATGAAAAGACGCTCCTATGTGCGCGTTGTATCCTTTGCCGCAGCACTTGCGGCGGTGCTTGTCACAGCGTCGATATGCGGCAATGTGCGCGCGTCAAAATACAAAAGACAGATTACTTTGTCGCAGCAGCGAGCTCTTACAGAGCTTGACGGAAGACTGCGTGAAATAGGTACAAGCCTCAAAAAAGGGGTGTATTCAAGCACTCCGCCGATGCTGAGCGGTATGGCGTCGGAGCTGTCAAGAGAGACTCTTGCGGCAAAAAGCTCGCTTTCCGTGCTTCCGCTTGAAAATACAAATCTCGAAAACACATATAAATTTTTATCGCAGGTCGGCGATTTCACCGAGACCTTAAACCGCAAGGTTGCCTCAGGCGAAAGCATCTCCGACGAGGAACGTGAAAATCTCCGCTCCCTTATCACGTTTTGCGATGCGCTGTCGGGAGAGGTTTCAAATATACGCGCGGATATGTTCGACGGAAGCTTCAGCTTTTCACAAAAAAGCGGCAAGCTTGCCTTAACGGGTGAAAAGACGGAATATCTTGCAGGCGATATGGAGGACGCACAGCAGTCCCTGAGCGATTATCCCACGCTTATTTATGACGGCCCGTTTTCCGACCATATTATGTCGGCTCAGCCGAAAATGACGAGCGGAGCAAAAGAAATATCAAAGGAAAACGCCCTCGATGCGGCAGCTGCCTTTCTCGGCTGCGACAAAAATGAAATATCGTTTTTAAGCGAAGAGTCGGGAAATGTGCCTGCGTATTGTTTTTCTCATAATAATAAGACGGTTGCCGTAACCAAAAACGGCGGATATGTTATATATATGCTCGATTCGTCTTTTGCAGGCGAAGCGAAGCTGAAAACAGCCGATGCGCTGAAAAAGGCTTCCGAATTTTTATCGTCTCACGGCTATGCCGATATGAAGGAGAGCTATTACAGCACGTCGGACGGGGTCTGCACCGTAAATTATGCCTACAAAAAGGACGGTGTTATTTATTATCCCGATCTCATAAAGGTAGGCGTAAATCTCGAAACGGGTGATATTGCGTCATTTGACGCAAAGGGCTATATTATGAATCATACCGAGCGCAATTTAAGCTCCGACATTTTGTCACGGGCGGAGGCTCAAAAATCCGTCAGCGGTCTTTTAACGGTGCTCGATTCAAAAAGAGCCGTAATTCCGACAAAGAGCAAGGGCGAAAAGGATTGCTGGGAATTTCATTGCACCGATAAGGACGGTAATGAGGTGCTCGTCTATATTGATACAAAAACGGGCTATGAGGACGATATACTTCTGCTTTTGTATTCCGACGGCGGAATCCTGACAAAATAATAAAAAGAAAAAATACGGAAATAATAATTTTGTCCGAAATGAGACAAAAGAAAGATTGTGGTGATAGATATGAAAAAGGCTGTTGCAGCTGTTTTGCTCGCCGTGCTTCTTGTTTGCGCCGTGTTCTCATCCTGCGGTAAAAAGGAGGACGGAGCCGTTACCGGAAACGGAAATACTACTCGCTCCGCCGCGCAAAATGCGGTTACAAACGCAGGCGACGCCGTAGGTGACGCAGTCACCGGCGCCGGAGATGTTGTCGGTGATGTTGTTACCGGAGCCGCCGATATAGCAGGCGACGTTATCACGGGTGCGGGCGACATAGTAAACGACGCGGCGACAGGTGCGGGCGAAGCCGCAAGCGAGGCTGTGTCGGACGCGGCAAGATAAAATTGACGAAGCCACGGTTAGCGCTAACCGTGGCTTCACTTTTTTTATTTAAACCGGAGCGTTTGTGCTGCGGCAGCTTATCAGTTGCCGTAACCGTATGCGCTGAACGGATTGTACGAGTTGCTGCGTGTTGTGGACTCCGTCTTTACGGAAGAGGAATCGCCCTTATCCTCAACGAGGGTTGCCTTTACTTCAAATTCATTGATGTTGTAATTGCTGTCTATTCTGCAAATCGTAAGCGTAAGCGTATCGCCCACGGCAGATTTATCGATAAGGTCCGGAAGATCGTCTGCGCTGTCAAGGTCCTTGCCGTTGACCTTGGTAATTAAGTCGCCCTGCTTTACGTCCTGAGACGCAAGGCTTGAATCGGACTGAACACTCTGAACTATCAAGGAACCTGCCGGGAGCTCCTTAAGGCTTACGATCATACTGTACATCTGACTTGAAGACGCCGGCGAATAGGTTATTCCGAGCTTAGGTCTGTTAGTAACATAGCCGTTTGCAACTATTTCGTCGTAAACTTCCTTTGCTGTAACGCTCGGTACGGAGAATGCCATTCCCTCGTAATCGGTGCTTGCTATTTTAGATGAGTTTATGCCTATTACCTGACCGTATTCATTGACGAGCGCGCCGCCGGAGTTGCCGGGGTTTATGGCTGCCGTGTGCTGAATACAAATCATCTCATAGCCTATCTGGCTGTTTACGGGGCGAGAAATCGCGGATACTATACCGTTTGTGAACGAGCCTGCAAACGCCGTTCCGCCGGGGTTGCCTATTGCGTAGACCGTCTCGCCTACGGAGAGCTTGTCGCTGTCGCCGAATTCCGCGGCTTTAAGACCCGTAGCCTTGATTTTTAAAACTCCGATGTCGGTTTTAGAGTCATATCCCACTACGGTAGCGTCGTACTGTGTTTCGTCGGATAGCTGAACTCTGACGGAGCCGCCGCCCGAAATTACGTGAGCGCAGGTCATAATATATGTGTACTGCTTACTGCTGTCCTCGCCGACTATTACGCCCGAGCCCTGACCCGATGCGGAGGAGGAACGACTGTCGGAGTATACGAGTATGCCGACGGAGCTGTCCTTTATCTTATCATAAACGCCTGCCGCGGTAAGACTGCCGCTCTTATCGGTAGAGGAAGCGGTGGGAGTTTCGTTTATCGTAACGGTTGAGCTGTCTGCGGAAGCCTTTTCGCTTGTCTGCTTTTTTGCACCGTCCTTATTGCTGAGAGAAACCGCAATGCCCGTAACACCGAGTGCCACACAAACCACAACTGCGATTATGAGGGCTATAACGCCGCCTTTTTTATGCTTTGACGGCTTATTGTCAACCGGTTTTTTCGGCGGTTGGCCTGAATTTCCGTAATAGACATAGCTGTTATTTCCGCTGTATGTCGAGCTCGGACGATATGCGCCGTTTGAGCCGTAGTAACCGTTGTTTCCGCTTGAATAGCCGTTGTTGCTGCCGTTTGCATTTGAACTGCCGTTATTTGTGTTTCCGCCGCCGTTCGAGTAAGGGTAGCCGTTATTCGGCTGATAGCCGCCGTTATAAGGACTGCCGCTGTTCGCTCTTTGAGCGTCATTGCCGGCTTCGGGAGCACTTTGGAAATTACCCGTGCTTTCCGGGGTGTTTTGCTGCTCGTTTCCCGAAGGGGTGTTGTTATTGAAATCGTCCATAAAAAGGTCTCCTTGATTTATCTGATGAAGACAAGAGCTTTTCTCTTATCGTTGTCATAATCATAACCGACGGTTATTACAAAACTGTTAACTCGTTTTAAATAATCTGAATACTTTTACAGCTGCTTAGGCGGAAGATATTTCGGAATAGTAAACCAAAATTCGGTGTATTTACCCTCTTCACTGTTGCAGCCTATCGAACCGCCGTGCATTTCGACTATCGTTTTGCATATATAAAGACCGAGTCCCGCACCCTTGACGTCATAGCTGCGCGATTTATCAACCTTGTAGAAGCGCTCGAATATTTTTTCGCGCTCCTCCGAGGAAATACCCGCGCCCGTGTTTACGACCTTTATAAGTGTTGCGTTTTCGTCATCGTCTGCAAATACGCTTATAGTGCCGTTTTCCGTGAATTTGACCGCGTTGTCCACAAGATTGTATATGACCTGATGTATCATATCCTCGTCGGCGGTGACCGTTACGGAATGAAGCCTGTCAAGCCCGGATATTTCAATGTGCTTGCGCTCTATTATCTGCTCGAACGACAGCAGCACGTTGAATATTTCCGCACTTATGTCAAACGCCTTCGGGTTCAGCTTTAATTCACCCGCTTCGATTTTGGACATATTCAGCATTGCCGTAACAAGCCTTGACAGACGCTTGGTCTCATCGGAAACAATGCTCAAATAGTGTTTTTGTTGACTTTCGGGAATGGTGCCGTCAAGGATTCCGTCTATGAAGCCTCCTATGGTTGTCATAGGGGTCTTAAGCTCGTGCGAGACGTTTGCCACAAAGCTTCGCCGCGAGCTTTCAAGAAGCGACAGATCCGATGCCATCTTATTGAATGCGCGCACAAGCTCGGCGAGTTCGTCGTCACCCTTTACCTTGACTCTCGGGCCGAAATCGCCCTCTGCGTAAGCTTTTGTCGCCTCCGACATATCGTGGAGTGGTTTTATAAGAGAAGCGGTGAGAAAATATACCGCGATAAAGCCTACCGAGAAAGCCATAAGACAGGCAAAAATAAACATTTTAAGGATATTCATCGCATAGTTTGTGAAGCCAGCCGTCATAGGCGCCACGGCAAAAACGACTGCTGCGGTTTCTTCGCCGACCTTTACCGGCTCCGCCGCGACAAGCTGCTTTTTCATATAGACGCCGTTTAAGGTGGTCTTTGCAAAATAGTCGCCCTTTTTCGCCTCGTCAATTACCTCCTGAGGTATTGTGTAGCCGCCGTGCAGACTGCATCTGCCGTTGTTTGAGATACTGTAATTCTGTGTTATGACGTCCTTGCACAATATTATGTTGCCAGAGGTATCGGTTATGTAAATATCAGCCGAGATAGCGTCCGAAATCATCGAGAGGTTACTGCATATCATCGCTATCGAGCCGGAGGCATCGGTTTGAATTCTTGATGAGAGAACAGATGAGGTAGTGTTCGCTATGTTTTTTGCGTTAGAGGAGAGAAGCTGTTCTTTTTGACTTGACCAGTAATTCGAGAGGAACACGCCGAGCGTTACTCCCAAAAGCAAAAAGCATATGAGTACCATTGCCACAAATACCGACAGAAATTTAGTGAACAGTGACTGATGACTGAATTTGCGGTAGGTGCGGTGCAATACCGTTTTAAAACGCGCCTTTACGCTCTGCTGCATTCTTATCAGTCCTTAGTTTCAAATTTATAGCCTACGCTCCAAACGGTTTTCAATTCCCATTTATCGGAAACGCCCTCAAGCTTTTCGCGAAGACGCTTTATGTGAACGTCTACCGTTCTTGAGTCGCCGTAGTAGTCAAACCCCCATACCTCGTCAAGAAGCTGGTCGCGCGTAAATACACGGTTGGGATTTGAGGCGAGATGATATATAAGCTCGAGCTCTTTCGGAGGAGTGTCTACGGATACTCCGTTGACCTTCATCTCGTAATTTGTAAGGTTTATCGAGAGCTTGTCGTAATTTACCTCTTTGACGTCGCTTGTGTCGGAAGCGGGAGCGGTGCGGCGAAGTACGGCTTTTATTCTTGCCACAACCTCTTTTGTGTCAAAGGGCTTTGTAACATAGTCGTCCGCGCCGAGCTCAAGACCCAGAACCTTGTCAAAGGTCTCGCCCTTGGCGGTGAGCATAATTATCGGCTTGTCCGAGAATTTTCTGATTTCACGGCATACCTGCCAGCCGTCAAGCTTCGGTATCATTATGTCGAGCAGCGTGAGGTCGGGATTTTCCTGCTTGAATGCATTTATTGCCGACACACCGTCGTTAACTATTTTTACGACGTAGCCCTCTTTTTCGAGATAGAGCCTTAAAAGCTCGCAGATATTGGTGTCGTCATCGACGACGAGTATTTTTTCGTTTGGCATAAAATACCACCCTTTCAAACCTCTTATAATCAGAAATTATAAAGTACATTTAAAAATAATATGTGAACAAATTCGTAAGAAATTTAAAATAAAAGGGACTATAAAAAACAAATTTCTTTATAGCCCGATTTTATGATTATTTAAGCGACGACAGAAGTCCGCCTTTTTTGATTATATCCTGTATGAACGGCGGAAACGGCTCTGCCCGGTAGCTTTTGCCCGTGGTGTTGTCGGTTATTACGCCGCTGTCAAAATCTACCGAAACCTCGTCGCCCTGCTCGATTTCGTCGCCTGCCTCCGGACATTCGAGAATCGGCAGACCTATGTTGAGCGCATTTCTGTAAAAAATTCTTGCGAAGTTTTTGGCGATTACGCAAGAAACGCCCGCCGCCTTTATGGCAAGCGGAGCATGCTCTCTTGAGGAGCCGCAGCCGAAGTTTACGCCGGCAACTATTATGTCGCCCTCTTTCACGTTATTTACAAATTCCTTGTCTATATCCTCCATACAATGAGCCGCAAGGTCTTTCGGGTCGGAGGAGTTGAGGTATCTTGCCGGAATTATGACGTCCGTATCCACATGGTCGCCGTATTTATGAACTTTGCCCTGTATCTTCATATAAATCGTTCCTTTCTTACCTGAGCTGCGAGGGTGAGCATATATAGCCCGTAACGGCACTTGCCGCCGCTACGAAGGGGCTCGCGAGATAAACCTCGCTCTCCGGGTGTCCCATTCGGCCTACGAAGTTGCGGTTTGTGGTGGAAACGGCTCTTTCACCCTTTGCGAGTATGCCCATATGACCGCCGAGACACGGTCCGCATGTCGGGGTTGATACAACCGCGCCCGCTTCTACAAATATTTCGGTAAGTCCCTCTTTAATGCATTGCAGGTAAACCTTTTGTGTTGCCGGAATTACTATAACGCGAACGCCGTCCTTTACCTTTCTGCCCTTTAAGACGGAGGCGGCAGCGCGCATATCCTCTATTCTTCCGTTTGTGCAGGAGCCTATAACTACCTGATCTATGTCGATTTTTTCAATTTCGTCAACGGTGTGAGTGTTTTCGGGAAGATGCGGAAAAGCAACCGTGGGTTTCAGATTATTTAAGTCTATCTCTATTGTCTCGTCATACTCGGCGTCCTCGTCTGCCTCGAATATACGAGGCTGTCTGTCGGTCCTGCCGCTTATGTATTCGAGAGTTTTGTCGTCTACCGGGAAAATTCCGTTTTTGGCGCCGCATTCTATTGCCATATTCGCTATGCAGAAGCGGTCGTCCATTGAGAGTGCGCCTACACCGTCGCCCGTGAATTCAAGCGAACGGTATCTTGCTCCGTCAACGCCTATTTTACCGATAAGGTGAAGTATTACATCCTTGCCGCTGACAAATTCGGGCAAGGTGCCTTTTAGTACAACCTTAATTGCGGACGGAACCTTAAACCAAGCCTTGCCGGAGATCATACCGGCAGCCATATCGGTTGAGCCCACACCAGTAGAGAACGCGCCGAGTGCGCCGTATGTGCAGGTGTGTGAGTCGGCGCCTATAACGGCGTCGCCGGAAATAACGAGACCGCTCTCGGGAAGAAGTGCGTGCTCTATACCCATTTTTCCCACGTCAAAGAAATTTTTGATTCCCTTTTCCTTTGCGAAAAGACGAACCTGTTTGACATTTTCGGCGGATTTAATATCCTTGTTGGGGGTAAAATGGTCCATAACAAGTGCTATTTTGTCCGTTGAAAATACGTCCTTAAAGCCCTTTTTTGCCATCTCGTTTATGGCAACGGGCGAGGTTACGTCGTTGCCGAGCACGAGGTCGAGCTTTGCCTCTATGAGCTGACCTGCCGTAACCGACTGAAGGCCGGCGTGCGCCGCGAGTATTTTTTGGGTCATTGTCATTGACATTCTGTTATTCCTCGATTCCTTTTATGTTTGTATCGCCGCTCTCAAGCGCGGTAAGACCGGAGCGTGAAAGCTCGATTATTCCGTGCTTTGTCATTTTGCCTATGAATTTGTCGATAAGCGACGGCAGACCCGTAAGCTCGGCAGTTATTGTTGTGTGGCCTATATCCTTTACCTTTGCGCCGAAGCCGTTGATTGTTTTAAGCACGGCTGTGCGCTGGCTGTTTGTGGCGTGGACCTTTATAAGCAAGAGCTCGGAGGATACAAGGCGCGATTCATTGAGCTTTACCACCTTTATTACGTCCTCAAGCTTTGAGAGCTGACGCTCAACCTGCAAAAATTTGTGCGGCTCAACGTCGGATACTATTGTTATTCTTGAATATACGGGATTTTCCGTTTCGGCTACGGTAAGGCTTATTACGTTGTAGCCGCGTCTCGCAAAAAGACTTGCGACGCGCAAAAGCACGCCCGTGCGGTTATATACGAGAGCCGAGAGGAATATTCTCTCAAGACTGTTTGCATTATTTCCTTCTGCCATTTTTGTTTTCCTTTCCTTTGCGGCTTATTCGGCTGAAAAACGATACACCGTGTCAGATACGAACGGATGGTTTTCGTCAAACAGATTTTGTATGAAATCGGGGTTGTTTAAAGCGTTCGGGTAGTACTGCGTTTCAAGGCAGAAACCGGAGCGGTGAGTGAGGGGCAGCTTGCCTTTACCGATTTGCGAGCCGTCCATATAGTTGCCTATGTAAAACTGGACTCCGGGAAGGTCGGTATAGCACGTCATTTTCCTGCCGCTTTCGGGGTCGTAAACCATTGCGAATTCGCGCAGAGCACCCGTGTAATTTTCGAGGCAGAAGTTGTGGTCGTAGCCCCTGCCTATTATAAGCTGCTCGTCGGGAGACGATACGTCTCTGCCTATCTTTTTCGGTATTCTGAAGTCAAACGGTGTGTTTTCAACGCTTCTGATTTCGCCTGTCGGGATGCTGTCTTCGTCCATCGGCGTAAAGTATTTTGCAAAAATCTGCATTTCGTGAGAGAGGATGTTGCCGGAAGCGTATCCGCCGAGGTTAAAGTATGAGTGGTTTGTGACGTTTATCGGAGTCTTGCCGTCGGGTCTGCAGTCATAGTGTATTTTGACCTCGTTTTTGTCGGTAAACGTGAAGGTGACCTCATTTTGAAGGTTTGACGGGAAGCCCTCGTTGCCGTCGGCGCTGAAATATGAGAATTTAACGCTGTCGTCGCCGAGTATTTCATAATTCCAAACGGCGTTTTCGTATTCGTGATTACCGTGAAGGGTGAATTTACCGTCGATGTTTTTTGTTATCGGGTAATTTTTGCCGTCTATGGTAATACCGTTTCCGGAAATTCGGTTTGCGACTCTTCCGACGGTGCGACCCTGCGAATCCGTACAGCTCAGCTGACCCTCCATGGTGTCAAAGCCGACAAGCACATCGGCAAAGTCTCCGTTTCTGTCGGGAACCGATATTTTATTGAGCGTAGCGCCGTAATTCAGCAGTTCGATTTCGGCTCCGCTTTCGTTTTTTATTGTGAATGAAAAGACTTCTTTTCCGTCGGCGGTTTTGCCGTAGAGAGATTTGGTCATTTTCAAAGCTACCACCCCATTTTTAGCATTTTAATAAGTATAATATCCGTGCGCGCCGTTGTCAAGAAAGACGAAAAAACTTGCAAGAGCGAAAATAATGCTAACCGGAAAACAAAAGTATTTTTATTGACTTTTCGGCGTTTTAAATGTATTCTTAACATATATTATGTATTTGAAGGGAGTGTGCCGATTGGAGCAATTTTTAACTCAGTTTGAATTCCTGTCGCGATATGCTTTGGCTTTTCTTGCGCTTATAATACTTCTCCGGTGCATTTTTTCCCTTTTCAGGCTCAGACCGCGCCGCGAGATTATGGCAACGCTGATAAATCTTGCCGACGACAGCGAAATTGAAATACGAAATTGGGAAACCTCGATAGGCCGTTCGCGCTCGTGCGATATATCGCTCAGAAAGTACGGCACGGTATCGCGTTTTCACGCCGTTCTGGCTCTCAGAAAAGACGGCTGGTATGTCTTTGATACCGAGTCGAAGACAGGAGTTTACGTAAACGGTGAGCAGATAAAAAAATCAGCCAAGATAATCGACGGCGACACCGTCTCGTTCGGAAACGCGGTTATGAAGTTCACCTCAAACGGCTACGGCGTTGAGAGTGAAGAGGCTGAGGACGGTAAAAAGGTTGACTTCACAAACGCCACAAGGCTTGTAAATCTCGCCGACAACAGCGCGTTCTATTTAAACGGCACGTGCCTTATAGGGCGTGACAGAACCTGTAATATATGCCTGCCGATGCAAAGCGTCTCGGGTGAGCATGCCGAGGTCTATCCCGCAAAGGACGGCTGGTATGTTGCGGACCTCAATTCCAAAAACGGTACGCTTTTAAACGGCGAAGAGGTTTTCGGCGCATTCCCGCTGTATGACGGCGACATTATTTCGATAGGCGATTACAGCTTCCTTTTCCGCGAATAAAGCGGAGAAGAGGCCATATTCAAAGAAACGGAGGACGCATCTTTGGCTCAGGAAAATGCTCGTAAAAAGCAAAAAAAGACGAGAACCAAAAAATACAGAAAGCCTGTAAACTGGCTGATTCTGCTTATAATTATGACTGTTTTTCAGCTCGTTTGCGCCGCTCAGATAAATATGAACAGTCCCGACATACCGCTGACTACATTATATATTGTATTCGGTGCATATATAGCTATCGAATGGGCGTATTTTATATTTTTCGGCGGATTTTTACACCGCAAGAGCTTTGAAATAGAGCTTATAGCGTTTTTTCTTACCGGAATAGGTCTTACACTCACCACAAGCGTGTATCCCGACAAAGCGTTTGTTCAGCTTGCGGCGGTGATTATGGGTATTGCGGTATTTATAGTTATGCTTTGGGTGCTCAGCGATATAGAAAGAGTCGTAAAGCTGCGTATGCCGGTGGCGATAGCTTCCGTTATCGTACTTGTTGCCACAAGGCTTTTGGCGCACAATATAAACGGTGCATACAACTGGATAAGAATAGGCGGCGTTTCAATACAGCCGTCGGAAATAGTGAAAATAGGCTTTGTCTTTGTAGGTGCGGCTACGCTCGAATACCTGCAATCAACGAGAAGCCTTACAAAATATCTTGTGTTTGCACTTTCCTGTATAGGCTGTCTGTTCCTTATGAAGGACTTCGGTACGGCACTTATATTCTTCTTTACATTCTTAATAATGGCATTCCTGCGATCGGGAGATATAAAGACCATATTTCTTGTATGCGCGGCAGCTCTCGGCGGCGGCGGTCTTGTGCTTACGTTTAAGCCGTATGTCGCAAAACGCTTTGAAACATATCGCCATGTTTGGGAGTATGCAAACGACCGCGGCTATCAGCAGGCGAGACTTCTCATATATTCCGTCAGCGGCGGTCTTTTCGGACTCGGAATAGGAAACGGCAAGCTGAGAGATGTATACGCAGCCACAGAGGACTTGGCGTTCGGAATGGTATGTGAGGAATTCGGAATTATTGTCGCTTTTGCCGTGCTTTTGACCTTTGTCGCCCTCGTGGTTTACAGTATACGCTATGCTGTGGCGGCTCGATCGTCTTTTTACGCTATTGCTGCGTGCGCGGCGTCGGGCCTTCTTCTTTTCCAAGCGGCTCTGCACGTGTTCGGTGTTACCGATCTTCTTCCGTGGACGGGCGTTACGCTGCCGTTTATCAGCCGAGGCGGCTCGAGTATGATGTGCTGCTGGGGACTTGTGGCATTTATAAAGGCCATTGATGTCAAGACGTACAAACGGTACGATAAGGTAGCGGTGGCAAAGTCTTAAATTAAATCTGCCGAAAGGGAGTGTGAAACAATGAAAACCATGTCAAAAAGAGCCTGGGTGCTCTATGTGTTTATAGCAGCATTTTTAGCAGGGCTCATTGTGTTGTTTTACACATTTTACACGAACGCCGATTCGTGGGCTATGAAAAAGGCAAACAGGCACCTGTATTCATCAGGTACGCTGTCGGTTGCGGGCAGCATTAAGGATGAAACCGGAGCGGTGCTTGCGGAAACGAAGGACGGTAAGCGCGTTTATAACAGCGACAAAACCGTAAGAACCGCAACCATGCACACGGTAGGCGACTCTGAGGGCTATATAGCGACGGGTGTTCAGACATCGTATAAGGACGTCATAACCGGCTATAATTTCGTTGACGGTATATATAACCTGAAAAAATACGGTAAGGGCAACGACGTAAATCTCACCATAAACGCGCAGCTCTGCGCGGCGGCATACAGCGCCCTCGGAAGCAACAAAGGCACGGTCGGCGTTTATAATTACAAAACCGGTCAGCTTTTATGCGTTGTATCAAGCCCGTCTTATGATATTGCAAATAAGCCCGTCTCAAGCATAAATAACGATAAGACAGGTGCCTACGAGGGTGTTTATTTAAACAGGTTTTTCTCCGGCGTTTATACTCCCGGCTCGACATTTAAAATGATAACCTCGATTTGTGCCATTGAAAATTTGCCTGATATCGATTCGCAAAAATTCAAATGCACGGGCGAATACAAGGTCGGCGGCAGCTCGGTTAAGTGCCTCGGGGTTCACGGAACCGTGAATTTCGAAAAGGCTCTCAATGTGTCCTGTAACAGCGCATTTGCGCAGATTGCGATAGAGCTCGGCCCCGATAAGCTTATGGCCACGGCAAAGGAGCTGGGGCTCGGCAATCAGATGTATGTAGGCAATATAAGGCTCGCAAAAAGTTCGTTCGATGTGACTGGCGCGTCGGACCTCGACGTGGGCTGGGCAGGTATAGGTCAGTACACCACTCGCATAAATCCGTGCCAGATGTTAACTATTGCAGGCGCGGTGGCTAACGGCGGCTCATCCGTGCCGCCATATCTTGTCGGCAAAATAACATCGCAGACCGGAAAAACGATTTATGAAGCAAAGCCCGGCACGGCAACTCAGCTTATTTCCTCGGATACCGCATCAAAGATGAACGATATGCTTCGCTCAAATGTCAAGAATTATTACAGCGACGGTAAGTTCCCCAACCTTAAAATGTGCGGTAAGACCGGAACGGCGGAAGTAAGCTCGGAAGCCGGCGGTGCAAAGCCTCACGCTTGGTTTGTCGGATATTCACAGCGCGAGGATCTCCCGCTTGCGATAGTGGTTGTTGTAGAAAACGGCGGCGGAGGCTCATCTGTGGCAATTCCCGTTGCCAATAAGACTATGCAAAAGGCTCTTTCCTTATATGCAAAATAAAAATTTTTCCGCATACGACAGCAAAGCTCGTGTGCGGAATTTTTAAAGGTGATAAAATGAAATTTTACTTTCCGGAAAACTACGGCGCTCTCGGCGACGGAAAAAACGACGATTCATGCGCTTTACAGTCAGCTATTGACGAGGCCGAAAAAAACGGCGGCGGAACGGTTGTGCTTGAGAGCGGAAAAACGTATTATTCAAGCTCGGTAATAATGAAGAAAAACGTTGAATTGCATTTGCAAAAAGGCTCGGTTTTAAAGGCAACCTCAGACATAAACGGATACTTTCGTCCCTGCGATTTTATAAACGATGAGACAAATACCCTTATAGGCAATCCCGTTACGGGTAAGCCGTCGTTTGCCTTTATATATGCGTATAAGGCGGACAATGCCGCAATAACCGGAGGCGGAAAAATCGACGCAAACGGTCACAGCTTTGTAAAGAGAAAAGACAAATACTATGTCACCGGCGACTTTTATCCGCGTCCCACGGTTATGTATTTTGAGGCTTGCAACCATATTGTGTTTGAGGATTTCACTGTGGTCGATGCACCGTTTTGGACGCTTCATCCGGCAGGCTGCGACGATGTTTTAATATCAAAAATTCACATATTAAACGACCTCGATGTTGCAAATTCGGACGGCATAGATCCCGACCACTGCAGCAACGTGCGTATTTGCGACTGCCACGTAGAGTGCGCCGACGACTGCATCTGCCTTAAAACTTCAAAAGGCAATTCCGAATACGGACCGTGCGAAAACATACTGATAACGGGCTGTACGCTGATTTCAACCTCGGCGGCGATAAAAATAGGCACGGAGGGCGTCGGCGATTTCAGAAACATAATAGTTTCAAACTGTGTCATTTCGCGCAGCAACCGCGGTCTTTCAATTCAGATACGCGACGGCGGCAATGTCGAAAATGTCAAATATTCCGACATTATAATAGGTACGCGCCGCTTTTGCCCCGATTGGTGGGGGACTGCCGAGCCGATAGTCATAACCGCGTTTGACCGCGACGAAAACACAAGGGCAGGCCATATCAAAAACATATCTTACCGCAACATAACCTGCGTCGGAGAAAACGGAGTTATGATATGCGGCACGGCGGAAAACAAAATTGAAAACGTAGTTTTCTCGGACGTTGACGTAACTCTCTCAAAAACGTCAAAGTGGGACTGCGGTCTTTACGATATGCGCCCGGGTCTTAATAAAGAGGTCGAAAAGCATAAAAATGCCGGTTTTTATCTTCGCTTTGCCGATAACGTTACGCTTCGCAACACAAGCGTGAAGTGGGGAAATGTCTGCCCCGAATATTCGGCTGCTCTCGAAGAGGAAAGCTGTGTAGGCACCGTACTTGAAAATTTCACGGGTGATAACGCCTGAAGGCTTTGAGAATGCGGCTGCTCGTTCGAGCGTGAAATTTCCTTTCAAACGGCTTCTTGTATGTACGTTTATACGCATTTTACTTAAAAATATTTGACACAGCGCGTATAAAATGGTACAATTCAACAATGGAGTTAAGCTCTCGCTGCTTCGGCAAGCGAGAATAGAAAGGGAGTATACTGTAATGAAAAAGGCGTTAAATAAAAAAGTGCTTTCCGTACTGATTGCGGCTGTTATTTTACTTGTTACCGCATTTCCCGTGCTTGCGGCGGATCCGTTTAAGCTCACTTCTTCGGCTGAAGCAAAGGATTCGGTCGTCACCGTAAAAATTTACCTTCCACAAAATACGGAACTCGGGACGCTTTCGTTTACACTTAAATACGATACAAAATTGCTCACGTATGTTTCCGCCGAGTATTCGAGCGGAGACGTCAGTGCCACAAATTCAAGCACGGCAGGCGAGGTTAAAATAAACGCCGTTTGGAAAAACACCGCGCCGCTCGGCGACGAGGTTGCCACCATAACCTTTAAGGTGAATGACGGAGCGACCGGCAAAACCGACTTCCCGATAAATGTCGATTTCTCAACCGATGCCAATAATCAGCACGTTGATTTGTCGGCGGTAAGCTCTTCGATTGACTTATCCGAAGCAGCTTTGATGCCGGCGGCAACCGATGAAACCGTTTCCCCGGAGGGCAAAACGGTAAAGGCCGGAAAAATTCCTAAGACCTCGGGTAAGTATGCGGCAATAGGTTCGGCGGCTGCCGTTTTGTGTGTTGCCGCGGCGGCTGTTGCGATTACGGTAAAACGCAAAAGAAAATAAAAAACAATGCTGAAAGCGGAGCTGTAACAATGTGCTTACAGCTCCTTTTTTATGCGATTTGATATGTGCCCGAAAACACACTTAAAATTTCGCTTTTCGTTGACATAATGCGATGTGTAATATATAATATATCATGTATGTTTAATAAGTTGTCCGTTTTGCGTTTCGGCATTCGGGCACGTAATTTTTAAGGAGGAAACTCTAATGGTAAAAGCAATTGTCGGCGCCAACTGGGGCGACGAGGGCAAAGGAAAAATTACGGATATGTTTGCGAGTGAAGCAGACATAGTTGTTCGTTTTCAGGGTGGTGCAAATGCAGGGCACACCATTATAAACGAACACGGCAGATTTGCATTGCATCTTATGCCCAGCGGTATTTGCTACGACAATGTTACCTGTGTCATCGGCAACGGCGTCGCTCTTGATATAAACAAGTTCTGCTCGGAACTTGAGGATGTGAAAAAGGCAGGCGTAAATCCGAAGCTTCTCGTGTCAGACCGTGCTCAGATACTTATGCCGTATCATATTCTTCTCGATACCTATGAAGAGGAGAGACTCGGCAAAAACGCGTTTGGCTCCACAAAGAGCGGTATTGCTCCGTTCTTCAGCGACAAGTACGCAAAAATAGGCATCCAGTGCAACGAGCTGTTTGACGACGAAATGTTAAAGGCAAAGCTTCACAATATAGTGACTCTCAAAAATCTCATTCTTGAGCACGTTTATCATAAACCGCTGCTTGACGAGGACGAGCTTTACAACACCTGTATGGAATATAAGGAAAAGATAGCTCCGTACATCTGCGATACGCACGCATTTATACGTGACGCCTTAAAGCAGGGCAAAAACATCCTCCTCGAGGGTCAGCTCGGCACGCTTAAGGATCCCGATTTCGGTATATATCCTATGGTTACGTCGTCCTCAACCTTGGCGGGCTACGGTGCTGTCGGCGCGGGAATTCCCCCGTATCTCATAAGCGAAGTAGTAGCCGTAACAAAGGCGTATTCTTCTGCGGTAGGTGCAGGTGAATTTGTTTCGGAGATTCTTGATGAGGACGAGGCTCAGGAGCTCAGAATTCACGGCGGCGATAAAGGCGAATTCGGCGCTACCACCGGTAGACCGAGAAGAATCGGTTGGTTTGACTGCGTTGCGACACGTTACGGCGTTGAGTGCCAGGGCGCCACAAAGATTGCCATGACCGCTCTTGACTGTCTTTCGTATCTTGACGAAATCAAGGTTTGCACAGCTTATAAAATAGGTGATGACATCACAAAGGATTTCCCGAACACCTCGCTTCTTAAAAAGGCAAAGCCGGTATTTACCACATTAAAGGGTTGGCATTGCAATATAAAGGGCATTCGCAATTTCTCGGAGCTTCCGCGTGAGGCACAGGAATATGTCGAATTCATCGAAAAGGAAATCGGCCACAAGATAAATATGGTATCTAACGGACCTGAGAGAGAAGCTATAATTTACAGATAATTAAGAGGATATTATGGAGAAAATACTTGTACTCGATTTCGGCGGTCAGTATAATCAGCTGATTGCGCGGCGTGTACGCGACAACAATGTCTATGCGGAAATACTGCCGTATACCGCACCGCTCAGCGAAATCAAAGAGGGCAATTACAAAGGTATTATTTTTACCGGCGGACCTAACTCCGTGTTTGATATGAGTTCGCCGCACTACACAAAAGAGATTTTGGAGCTCGGAATACCCGTACTCGGCATATGCTACGGCTGTCAGCTTATTTCGTGGATGGTCGGCGGCAATGTTGAGACCGCGGAACAGTCCGAATACGGCAAAATCGACCTTACAGTTACAAAAAAACAGTCTGAAATTTTTGCCGACGTCGATGAAACGAGCGTAGTTTGGATGAGCCATACGGACAGAGTTAAAGTGATGCCGTCAGGTTTTGAAATAACCGCAAAAACGGAAGCCTGCCCGATAGCAGCTTATGAAAACGAAGAAAAGAAAATATACGGCGTGCAGTTCCACCCCGAGGTAACTCACACGCAGTTCGGATTTAAAATTCTTCACAATTTTCTGTATAATGTTTGCGGCTGTCACGGCGACTGGAAGATGGACAGCTTTATTGACGATACCGTAAAGAGCCTTCGTGAAAAAATCGGAGACAAAAAGGTTATTCTCGGCCTTTCGGGCGGTGTCGATTCCTCGGTCGCGGCGGGACTTCTCTCTCGCGCCGTCGGCAAACAGCTCACCTGCGTTTTTGTTGACCAGGGACTTATGCGTAAGGACGAGGGCGATTTCGTCGAAAAGACATTCACTTCGCTGTTCGATATGAATTTCGTGCGCGTAAACTGTCAGGACCATTTTATAAATGCTCTTAAAGGAGTATCCGACCCGGAGCAGAAGAGAAAAATCATAGGCACGGAATTTTACAAAGTGTTCTGGGATGAGATAAGAAAACAGGCCGAGAAGGGATTTTTTGCACAGGGCACCATATACCCCGACTGCATAGAGTCCGGCAAGGGCGATGCCGATAAAATCAAGACGCATCACAATAAGGTCAAAATGCCCGACGACGTTGAATTCATCGACGTTATTGAGCCTCTTTCAAGCCTGTTTAAGGACGAGGTCAGAGCAGTAGGCGAAAAGCTCGGAATTCCGCACGAGCTTGTCTGGCGTCAGCCGTTCCCGGGACCCGGTCTCGGTGTCAGAATTATCGGCGAGATAACAAAGGAAAAGATTGAAGTTCTCCAAAATGCCGATTGGGTACTGCGCGATGAAATGGCGAAGAACGGTTATGAAAAAAACCTCGCACAGTTCTTCTGTGTGCTTCCGGGAGTCAATACGGTAGGCGTTATGGGCGATCACCGCACGTACGATAACCTTGTGGCAATCCGCGCCGTAACAACCGACGACTTTATGACAGCCGATTGGGCGAAGATACCGTACGATATTCTCGCCAAGGTTTCAAATCGTATCACAAACGAGGTAAAACACGTAAACCGCGTAGTTTACGATATAACCTCCAAACCCCCCGGCACCGTCGAGTGGGAATAGTTCCCCTTGGTTTAGATGTGCCGAAAAACCCAGTATTTATGCGGGTTTCGGGACTTGCTACTTTTCGGGTAACCGCTTTTGCAACACTTTTGCAACACTTTTTTTCAAAAACGTGTTTTCGGGCAGATGAAATAGTCCCCCTTGGTTTGCAACTAACCTCCAAAATCGCATAATTTTTAAGGCTTTTGCCCTGTTTTGGGCAGAAGCCTTTTTTGCATATTTGATAAAATTTTCTCTTTAATATATCATCAAATCAGATAAAAACAGCGAGGTGGATAGTATGAAAACCGAAAAATACCATATATATTTAAGTACAAGAGAAAGAAACGAAATTGTTGCTTCCCTTATAAATCTAAAAAATAAATTGATTGAACAAGGCAGATACACAGACGCAGTTGATGATGTTCTGTTCAAGGTCTTAAAAACAAAAAGAAAGAAAATTAAAATTGAATATGTGTAAAAGACATTTAGCCGTCTGTTTCTTAATTGAAGCAGGCGGCTTTTTTCATTTTCAAAAAAAGTTGAAAAAATTTTGCTCAGAGGGGGGTGCAAAACGCCTCTCCCAGTTCAAACAAGTGAAGGGTTAATTCCAAACTACAAAATCGGAAACCTTTCATTTGAACTTTGAAAACTGAATATACAGGTCACTAAGACTTTATTTCTGATAATAGCCACCTTATCGGGTACGCCGAAACGGTACAGATTTTCAATGTTGACAGTGTGAACAGTCGGTATGTTTTAAATTCGCTTATCAGCACAGTGTACAAACGGTAAATGTTCAGCGGGGATTTCTCCCCCGCTGTTTTATCCGTAAAGGGTGTATCTACATCGCAAACCGCAAATGGTACACCCTGTCGGCTGTTGGTGTCGTAACTATACCGTAAAGGGACAACCAACTTTATTTTTTATTATCAAATGATATGGTAAAACTGTCGTGAGGATATTTTTCATCGTAAAAAAATCCAAGCTTACTCTCATCATTTACAATATCCATAGTTATTTGTATGTTCTCACAAGCCTCATAAAGCTCATCAGAAACGGAAGCATATACAATAAGGTTAAGCGTTTGTAATGGTTTAGCATTTCCATAGAACGATTTGCCGTCATTTTCTTCTAATTCCAAGGTAACAGGAAATTTGTATTTTTCGTTTATAGTCATTTGTGCCTTGCTTGCATATTGAATATCCAATGTTTCGCTTGCAAGATTTTTTAGTTCCCCACGAATAACAAAATACTTTTCGCCCTCATTGTCATCCATATACGAATATGAGCCGCTTGTATTGGACGGCAATATTTTATCGCACCATTCAGAACTATGTAAAGTTATAGTCATAATTTCGCTCACGGAAAATGGGGTATTAAGTGTGACTGTTTTCGCCTGTCCGCTTACGTTTTCTGTGCCTTTTAGAGTATTGTCATTTATCGTACCCGATGTACCCTGCAAGGCAGAAAGTTGCTCTTTAAGTTCTTTGTTTTCTTTTTGTAAACTACCAATATTTGACGAACTGCTCCCGCAAGAACAAAGCGAAAACACAAGTGTCAATGCAAGGGTAAAAACAATAAATCTTTTCATTTTTAAGACCTCAACCTTTCGTAACTGTATTTTTGCTTATTACACTGTAATCTTAAAAATTGACCGTTATTACATAATAATCACCACCTAATGAATCAACATCAAACTTCATAACCACAGCATTACTATCGGATACACTTCCGGAAATAGATTTTTTACCAGAGCCAAATGTTTCTGAAAAATCGTTTACATATTCCGAAATTTTATCATTAGATAATCCGATATCACATAATTTTAAAAGTGTTGATACGCGGCTTTTAAAATCTTTGAGGTCGGTATCAACAGAAGCATACAATTTCACTTTTTTAGTTTTTTGTTCTTATCTGTAACGTCAAATCTTATAGTAATACCTGTGTTGTCGTTTGATTCACCGTTTGCAATTCTTATTTGTAAGCGTTTGTTATCAAACGGATTTCCAACTAAATCAGGGACAGCATATTCATTATTTGGATATTTTGAAATTAAATGCTTACGATAAGCGTTTCCAAATATTTCAGGGGGTGATTGAGTCACTTTTTATTATTGGTACGTCTGTACTACCAAATGAAGAACTTTCAGTACTCGTGTTTGCTTGCGAAAATTCACCGTTGCTTTTAGTACAAGCAGATAAGGATATTATTGTAATTAACATAAGAATAACTGTCTTTTCACATTGATAACCACCATAATATATTTTACATATTATACCACAATCAGCGGATGTTTTCAACACTTTAAGCGAATACTATCAATGCCTATTGTAAACAAGTAGACTTTACAATGAGTGTTGAGGTGAAACACAGTGATTAAAGATTTACCAAATAAATTACAGGCATTACGGATAAAATACGGATATTCACAGAAACAAGTATCACAGAAATTAGGCGTTTCCCCGTCTATTGTTTCCGGATATGAAACAGGAGAGCGTACACCAAGTACTGATGTATTGCTTTCTTTGTCATATTTATATAATTGCAGTACGGACTACCTTTTAGGTAAACAAACAGCAGAACCAATGGCTACAATTAACGCTGACGGTTTGACCGATAAACAAATAAAGGCTATTATTGACTTGATTGACTCTATTAAAGCGGAACACAAAATTTAAAGTGTACATTTCAATAGAGTTATAAGAAAAGGACGGTTGTCCGTCCTGCGTGGGGAATACGTTAATATGTAGCGTACCAAAATCGTGCCAATATTTTTAAGGCTTTTGCCCTGTTTTGGGCAGAAGCCTTTTTTGTATTTAACAAATGTTTTGCTCTGAAATGGTATTGCTATTATTCGAGATTTAGAATATAATATAGTAAATGACACACAGTACAGTAATAGGAGCTTGTTATGGATTTTATGTCTGCAAGAGAAGCTGCCGATAAATGGGGTATTTCACAAAGAAGAGTGGCAGTTTTGTGCTCTGAACAAAGAATTAAAGATGCGACTATGGTCGGTAATATGTGGATTATTCCTTCTTCCGCAGAAAAGCCCACAGATGCAAGAAGCACTCGATATAATCGAACCGAAGAAAAAGCAGTCAAACCCTTTTTGAAATGGGCAGGCGGTAAAGGTCAGCTTATTAAAGAGATTGAGCACTACTATCCTTTTGAAACCAGCAAAATAACCAAGTATGCTGAGCCGTTTGTCGGCGGTGGTGCAGTTTTGTTTGATATTCTCAGCAGATATAATTTGAAAGACGTTTATATCAGCGATATCAATGCAGAACTTATCAACACTTACCGAATTATTCGTGATGATGTAGATGATTTGATTAAAATGCTTCACGCTATGCAGAAAGACTTTATTCCGTTAGATACAGACAATCGTAAGGCATATTATATGCGAAAACGTGAGCGTTTTAACGACTTGAAAGTAAATGGCAATGAAAATATCAATATCGAAAAAGCGGCACTGATGATTTTCCTTAACAAGACTTGCTTCAATGGTCTGTTCCGTGTAAATAAAAAGGGTTTATTCAATGTTCCTATGGGTTCTTACAAAAATCCTATGATCTGTGATGAAAAAAATCTCAGAGCAGTATCGAATAAGTTGCAGAGAGTTACCATTGTATGTGGAGATTACAGAAAGTCAGCAGACTTTATTGATGAAAATACCTTTGTTTATTTTGATCCCCCATACAGACCTATTACAGACACAGCAAGTTTTACTGCATATACTGAGAATTTGTTTAATGATGACGCTCAAATTGAGCTTGCACAATTTGTTGATGAAATGAATAAAAAGGGTGCAAAAATTGTAATTAGTAATTCCGATCCAAAGAACTCAAATACAGACGATGATTTCTTTGATAATATCTATTCTGCACATAGAATTAAGCGAGTTGAAGCAACTCGAATGATTAACTGCAATAGTGAAGCAAGAGGAAAAATTAAGGAATTGCTTATTAGTAATTTTTAAGGAGATTAGAAATGAATAATAGAAACTTTAGCGAATGGTTATTAGGTTTTCGTGATAGTATTGCAGACTATGGTTATTATATAGATTTTGATAAGGTCCATAGGAATGTCGATAATATTAAAGTTGAACTTAATATTTTGAACTCACTTATCGGCTCTAATAACATAGAAACAGATTTTGAAAACCTGATAAACAAATATCCGGAAACTTTGAAATGCATACCTTTGCTTTTGGCGGTTAGGTCAAATGAAATATATGCGATTGACGGTGACGGAGACTATACATATAATTTTAAGAACCCTAATCTTTCGGTCGAGCAATATAAGGTATTTATGCGTAAAACCGGACTTTTTGATTTAATAGAAAATCATATAGTTAACAATTTGGTGGACTATGCAACGGGTGTTGAAACAGGTCTTGACTCCAACGGTCGTAAAAATCGTGGCGGTCATTTGATGGAAAACTTAGTTGAAAGTTTTATACAAAAAGCCGGTTTTGTAAAAGACAAGACCTATTTCAAGGAAATGTATATTCATCAGATTACAGATAAATGGAACATAGATCTTTCGGCTATTTCAAATCAAGGAAAAACAGAAAAGCGTTTTGATTTTGTTGTTAAAACACCTAATATGATTTATGGTATCGAAACTAATTTTTACGGTGGCGGCGGAAGTAAATTAAACGAAACAGCACGCAGTTACAAAACACTCGCTCTCGAAACCGATACAATCGACGGTTTTACTTTTGTATGGTTTACCGACGGAAAAGGTTGGATAAGTGCTCGCCATAATCTTGAAGAAACCTTTGATGTTATGGAACACGTTTACAATATCAGCGATATGGAAAATGGAATTATAGACGCCATTATGAAATGAGGATATATATGCAAATTAGTTCAAATATTTCCAATGAGGAAATAAAAAGCTTACAGAAAAGTTTTTATGAATATTTTGAAACTGGATATGCGTTTGAAGATTTTTTGAAAGAATATCTTCTTAAAATGGGTCTTGATGAAGTAGAGGTAACACAGCGTTCAAGAGACGGCGGAATCGATTTAACGGCTATTCGCAAAGGCGTTGGGGATTTCAGTGAAATCGATATTACACACTACTACATACAAGCGAAAAGACATGCTTTAAAAAATAAAATCACTGTAAAATCGGTAAGGGAATTAAAAGGAACAATACCTTTCGGCTATAAAGGAATGCTTATTACAACATCAGATTTCACAGGAGACGCTGTAAAAGAATCTTCAAATGATCCCTCTAAACCAGTGGTCTTAATAAATGGAGAGTCTTTGATTACAAGCTGCATTGATAATCAAATTGGTTTTATTTTCAAGCCTATTTTTAGCAGTGAGCAAATGGATCTTTTTGTTAAGAAACGCAAATCTGATGCGTCAGCACAAATAAATGTAAAAAACAATATTGTTAATGATTATATAGAAAAAACAATTACAGCTAATGATATACGTGCAAGAATTGTTTCTGTACCTTCTTCTGTGATGAAACAATTTGATATTGCTTTGAAAAGTGTTAGTGTGATAGTTAATGATAAGGATAAATACTTTTTCAACATAAATAAAGGGAGAAATTATTTTGGCGGTGTAACTGCATTTTTGAGAGATTATAATATGATTTCTGATGATGGGGTTATAACGCCTAAACAGAGTAAGTGGAAATATGATGCAGATAATAAAATAGTCAAAATATACATTGAGGAACAGCAATGAAAAAAAAGAAAATAACAAAATGGGAGCCCGATGATTTCGAGTTGGAAATGACTACACATTGGTCTTTCCCAAAGCGTGGCGATTGGGCAACTCACGATGCAAAATGGCGAGGAAATTGGTCGCCCTATATTCCACGAAATATTATATTAAGATATTCAAAAGAGGGCGATGTAGTTCTTGACCAATTTGCAGGCGGTGGAACTACCCTCGTTGAAGCAAAGCTTTTGAACCGTGATATTATCGGCGTTGATGTCAATGATGTTGCACTCGACAGATGTAAAGAAAAAGTGAATTTTGAGCATGAAGGTGCAAACGGAAAAGTTTATATCCGTAAGGGCGATGCAAGAAATTTAGATTTTCTTTCGGATGAAAGTATTGACCTGATTTGCACACATCCGCCATATGCCGATATTATTAAATATAGCGAGGGCATTGACGGAGATTTATCACAACTCAAAGTGAAAGATTTTCTTGAAGAAATGAAAAAGGTAGCTGCAGAGAGCTACCGTGTTCTGAAAAAAGATAAATTTTGTGCTGTACTTATGGGAGATACAAGACAAAAAGGCTGTATGATACCTATGTCTTTTGATGTTATGAAAATATTTCAAGACGCCGGATTTACTCTTAAAGAATTGATTATCAAAGAACAGCACAACTGTAAGGCAACAGGGTATTGGAAAACAAATAGTGTAAAATATAATTTTTTACTTATAGCACACGAGTATTTGTTTGTGTTAAGAAAATGGTGAGGATGTGGAGTTATAATGAGTTTTAATCCTAATGAAATAACTTTAGGAAGAGCTTTTTCAAACAATGTTCAATATGAAATTCCAAGATATCAAAGAAAATATGTGTGGAATGAGAAACAGTGGAAAAATCTAATTGAAGATATAATCAACACAATGAATGGCACTGCTGAAAATAACCATTTTATTGGTAGCTTTATATATGAAAAAAAGAAAACAAATTGGTTGATTGTTGATGGACAGCAGCGTTTAACAACATTAACATTGCTTATTTCCGCTTTATGTAAGATTTTTCTACAAAAAGAGCAAGTAAAATTATACAAAGGTATTAAAAAATATTGTGTGCTAACAATGGATGACGGCTCTGAAAAAATGAGATTGATCAATGACGAATCTACGGTGTTTTCAAATGTTGTTTATGATTACTCAATAAATTCAAAAATTAATCAATCTTTAAATGATTTTATTAAAAATGAAGGAATTAAAATTTCCAAATACAATAAATCGTTTGTTGATTGTTATAATTTTTTTGTTGAATACATTAACGGTGTTATCAGTGATTTTAGCGAACCTGACCAATTAAAATGGTTAACAAATTTTAGAGATGCGATAATAAATCTGAGAGCATTGGAAATTACGGTTGACAAAGAGCAAGAAGGATATATTATATTTGAGGTACTCAATTCAAGAGGCTTGCCACTTGAACAACACGAGTTAATTAAAAACTTTATTTTTATGTATTATAAAAGCTCGGTTGGCAGTGATATAGCAAAAGACAAATGGGATGAAATAATAAATAATGTTGATGGCCAGTCATTATCATCATTGAAGCGCTTTATTTCGCATTACATAACGCACAAGTTTGGAAAAGTAGCCAAGAAAGACGAATATGCTAAAATTCGCCAAGAAGTTTCTAAAGATAGTGTCAAAGACTTTTTAGATGATTTATTATTAAAATCAGAAATATACGGAAGCTTTATTAAAGTTGATGAACAAAGATATACTCCCAAAATTAATTATGTTTTGAATTTTCTTAATGATACTAGGAACTACCAATTTAGGCCGGTATTATTAAGTTTATTTGAAGCAATGGAACATGGACTTATCTCTGCTTCTAAAGTCGAAAGATACCTAATGTCAATAAAAAACTTTCTTGCTATTTTTGTGGTTGTTTGTAAAGAAAAGACAAATGCTATTGAAAAACTTGTTTATGATTATTCTTTATCTCTGCATAAGGATTTTTCTAAAGAACTAATGGACGATTTTATTGATAAACTATTCGATAAAATTAATAAAGAATTATTTGTTTCGGATTTTTGCCAAATCGAGTTTACCAACAATAAAAAGCACTCATCAATAAAAAGAAATTGTCGAAAAGAGGTAAGATTAATTCTAGAAGAATATGAAATTTATCTTTCAAAAATTGATGATTACAAATTGACGCATTTTACAATAGAGCATATTATGCCGGATTCATTACCAGAACCCGAAGTTTGTCTAATAGGAAACATGCTGCCATTGGTAACACGCTTAAATAAAAAATTAGACAATTCAGATGTTTGTGATAAGATTAGTGAGTATAAAAAGTCACCATTTGTTTCTGTTAGTGAATTTGTTGACTTATATGAAAGAAACAACGTATGGAATGTGGAACGCATAAAAAAACGAAGTGAAAAACTAGCAAAAAGATTTATAAATGAAATTTGGATTAAATATTAATGCATAATCAATCATAATATACTTTACACTATTAATGGTGATTAATTATGTATTATTTAAGATTTGATCATAACAATAATGAAAAGTATATTTGGGCAAACAGCGGTAATTTGGATGAGTGGTGTGTATCCAATTTTCCTTGTGGGTTCACTCGACTTGATGATGTTCAACAGCTATATAATAATGTTTTAGAAACAAATATAGATCCACAATTTTTAAGCATTATCAAAGATGAAAATCCGTCATGTTATCAAAGCAATTTATTTTAATCAATTATAGATCTTATCTAACACTTATGTTTCTATGGCAACAATTTGGCAACAAAAAATCGGATAGCGTATGCTTTGCCGATAATTCAAATAATATAAATACTCTCTGATAAATTTCATAAACAAATGCGCTTAAGATTGATTTACAGGCAACGAGTGGGAATAAATCGAAAAAGTCTGAAGCCCCAGTAACATCAAGGGCTTTAAGATTTTCAAAGAGCACTTTGTGGTACGCATACCCGTGGAGAGATTCCAGAATTTATCTTTTCTATGTGATTTTGGCGGTAGCGGTTCCGATTGTAATCAAGAATATTTCAAATAAAGTGATTTTGCGTGTAAACAGTCGCAAAAATATGTCCGCCGAGGAAAAATGAACGTAAAATCACACGGCTTTGATTTTTCGCTTGATATGAACACACTTGCTCAAGGGCTTCGTAAAACGGAGCCCTTATTGTTTATTTTGCGATACCGCATTTTGCGGACGCCGATAAATTTTTAAATAATGCGGACAGTTTCCTCTTCAATTTCGTCTTAATAAGTGAAACGCGCTTCAATAACTTTTAAGAGGAAATTTGAATTATGGATAAAATTGTTTTAATTCAGTTCGCCGACGGAGTTGTGCGGATAATAGCGTTACTTTGCATGTCGTTTGGGTGTGTAATCGCAAGTAAAAATAAATTGAAATAATACGGACAGTTTTTATTTTGAATTCGTCTTAATGAACGAAGAGTGTTTCAAAGCTTTTAAAGGGGAATGTTTATGCTTAGAAAAACCATAAAAAACATAGCACTTCTTGATTTGCGAAATTTTACTGCCGAGGCGTTAAGGGAAATCAAGAAAATCGAGAGCTGTGCGATGCTTCTTATTCCGAAAAATGCGAGTGATGAATGGAAAAATGCCTATGCCAAGATAACAATCCGAAATGTTGCAAGCATTATAGAGGTCAGCTACAGCAAATACAGCGTTTTAAACGGAATGGTAATATTAAACGATAAAAATGTTTCCGATGATTGCCTCTATATTGTCAACGGCATTATTATTCTTGAGACCGTTGAAAAGATTCCGGATTTATGCGTGAACGGGCTTCTGCTTAAAAGAAAAAAATCACGCTATGAGATGACACGTATGAACGGCAGAAGTGTTGAGGTTGAGGATAACGTCGTAATAAAGCCTTACCCTAACACCATCGAAATCGACGGCGATACGGTGAGGAGCTTCGATTACAATACATTGGTGGCCGCAGGCAACAATGTCGATATTGTTGATGACGTGACCGAGCAAATGCTCTCCGATAAAAAGATAACATTTGCGGCAGGCAACGAGGTGAAATGCGGCAAAAGTATTTTGGGCTATGTTAAAGTCAATTCAACCGTAGGCAACAAAATCACGGAAAAAAATGAATAACATTGAACTGTTTAACCAAATTTATGAAAAGTATTATAAAAGCATAGTTTCGTATTTTTCAAGGCGATTTGACAGCGACGAGGCAGAGGATTTGGCTCAAATCACCTTTATGAAGCTGTGGGGTTATCTGCCGACGCTCGGTTACATCAAAAAAGAAAAGTCCTTGATTTTTAAAATTGCTAAAAACGTGCTTGCCGACAGACTTCGTAAAAACAATTTTGCCGACTCGCTTGATGAGCTTGAAAGCATTAAATGTCTTGAGGTGTTTGATGATATCACATCTGTTGAAATTCAGCAGATACTTTTGAAAATGAGCGAGCTCGACAGAGAAATAGTGACTCTTAAAAGCTACGGGTGGTCGAGCAGAGAGATCGGCAAGATAAAAAATATGCCGTCGTCAACGGTCAGAAACAGGCTGGCTGCGCTTAAAAAGCAAATTGAAAAGGAGCTCGGCGAGCCTTGCGGACGTCGAAAGCACCATAATACATATAAGACCTAAGCGCTGTCGGGCTACATGTCCGACGGCTCTTTTGTATAGAGATGTTTATTGATATTTGTTATTTTTTTTGATATTATATTTTTAAAACATAAATGTGTAAATCGGTACGTCGAAAACAAACGGGTATTAACAAAATTGAAAAACAGTGTGAAAAAGGGGAGGTACCTATGCAGCAAAAAACAGTCAGTAAATACACAAAAGAACAGACATGCGAATTTGCAAAGGAAGTGCTTTTCAGACATTACGGGAGCCGAGCAACGCAGATTAAATACATAGGCGGCGGCTCCTTCGGATATGTTTACAAGGCCGAATTGCCCGTGATGCCGTACACTCTTACGGTAAAGGCCTGCCGCGTCGCCGGTATGCAGCATAATGAGAGCGCCGCGCTGAAAAAGCTTGCCGAAAGCTCGCTGGTTCATATTCCCAAGGTCTATTTTACCTTTGACGCAACCGACGAAATCCCCATGGATTTTATAATTGAGGAATTTGTGAACGGAACAGACTGCTTCACCGACTTTTCAAAATTGTTTTTAAGCAAAAAAAGAAAAGCGAAATTTGCAGATGAAATAGCGGATTGTCTTGCAAATTGGCACAGCGTTACCTGCGATAAATTCGGCAGCCTCGATTTCCCCGAGTACGATAATTGGCTTGATTTTTACCGACCGTTTGCGCAGGATATTTTACAGACCGCCGCAGAGCTTAACAGAAAAAAACGGCTGAAGGACAGTGCGCTTAATGTTATGCAAACGGCGTGGAAAAATTTTGATTACATTTTCAGCGAGCCCGTAAAAGAGGCGTCTCTTATCCACGGCGATTTGAATGTTATGAATGTAATGTCCGATAAAAGACTTAATATCACCGCGATAATCGACCCCCTTGAGTGCAAGTGGGCTGACAAAGAATTTGATTTGTTCCAGTTAAGAAACCTGACCGGGGAGTGCTTCGGGCTTTACGAAGCATATAAAAGGAAATATCCCGTTTCGGAAAAGTGTGATTTGAAGTGTGCGTTTTATGCGGTTTATCACGAGGTGTATTGCCTTATTTCGACCGGAACAAACACCGAAATCATACTTGCAGCGGCAGTCAAGAGACTGAAGAGGGAGCTTAAAAAAGCGGGTATTACATCTTGAAAATCCCACTCAAACGGTGATGCGAGCACACCTGAATGTGCCGAAAACGAGCATATAGTTAAAAACCATCTAAACATCTTGCACTATAATTTACAATCGGAGGATGACATTGAATATCAAAGCCACGGATTTCTGCGACGCCTCAAATTCTGCCGAGGGCGTTATCAAAGCGATAAATGAATTACAGAGCGGAGACACTCTCATTTTCCCGAAGAATGAGTATCATTTTTACAAGGACCGCTGTATTCACAAAGTTTGCCATATGACAAATACGGACTCCTTTAAGGCACCCGACAAGTATTTTGCGGTGCTTATAGAGAATAAGGAGAATATTACCGTGGACGGCTGCGGTTCAACCCTTGTAATTCACGGCGATATGTGTGCGTTTTCTCTGCGCGGCTGTAAAAATGTAAGGTTTGTAAATTTCACCGTAAGATATGCCTCCCCGACGAATTTTGAAATGGAGGTCGTAGAGCGTTCGCTCAATAAAACTACATATAAAATCCCGACGGGAAGCGACTTTGAGGTCAAAAATAACAAGCTTACGTTCTTTGAAAAAAGTCCGTTCAGCGGAGAGAATTACTATACCTATACAGCCAACGGCGAGTGCTACTGCAACGTAATTCACAGAGGCGACGAGGTTTTCAGAACGTTGCTCTCACCTACGAAAACCGCCTTAAAAATCAAAAAAACGGGGGATCATACCGTCGAATGCAGATATTTTGTGTCGCCTAAATTCAAGGTCGGAGACGTTGTTGCGATGTCTCGTAATAAGCTGCGCGACAACTGCGGATTGTTTTTCGAGAACTGCTCCGATATCTTCTGCGAGAGGATAACCGTCAACTATATGCACGGCTTCGGGTGGCTGTCCCAGATGTGCGAAAACCTGAGCTTTGATAAGCTGACATTTAAGCCGGCGAGCGGTTACAGAGTTTCTTCGTTTGCCGATTTGATTCACGTATGCGGCTGCAAGGGCTATGTGAAAATAACCGACTCTCACTTTGAACACCCGCACGATGACGCAATCAATGTGCACGGCGCATTTTTAAGGTTTAGAAATGCTTGCGACGAGCGAACCGCCGAGCTTGAATTTGTACATCATCAGCAGGGAGGTTACAAGGCGTTTTACCCCGGCGATAAAGTGAAAATATACAGCAGAACCGATTTGTCGGAGCTTGACGGCGTTTATACCGTAGACAGCACGGACGACAACATTGATAAAAAGACGGTCATTGTGAAATTCAAAGAAAAGCTGCCGCCGATGAAGCCGGAAATGTATGTCTTTGAGAACATCACGTATAACCCGAATCTCACCGTGAGCGGATGTACCTTTAATGCGATCCCGACGAGAGGCATTCTCTGTACTACCGATAAGGAGTCGGAGATTTTCGGTAACACGTTCAAAAGCGTCGGTATGCCCGATATTTACATCTCGTGCGATTGCAGGGATTGGTACGAGAGCGGCCCGTGCAGGAATATGAAAATTCACGACAACACGTTTTCTAAAAAAGACCCGATTAAGTTTGAGCCTGTTTGTCTTTCGAAGCCCGTCAAGGATGTTCACAGAAATGTTCTGATATATGACAACATTATAGCCGAATGAGCATCGGCTCCTTTTGCAGACACGGCAAAGGCACGTTAGTTATTTTTTAACTAACGTGCCTTTTTTACATTAAGATATAATTTTACGCGGCCGGATTATTCGGCGGATACGGCGCCTTTAAACCTGCGCGACGGGTGATAGGCGAGCAGAGCTATAAATATAAGTACCGCCGTAAGCGACAGGCTTATCGGGTACGCATACATAATGGTTTTGAAGGTAGGCGACGACGGGAAAACAACGTATATCCAAAATACTCTTGTGCCGCAAACGCCTATTGTTGTGAGGAGAGCCGGTACCAAGGATATGCCGAAGCCGCGAAGATACCCCGACATAATTTCGTAAAGCATTGAAAACGTGTATGCCGAGAAAATCAGTAAAAGTCTGGTGTAGCCGAGCTCTATTACCTGTGGGTCGCTTGTGAATATCGAGAGCAGGAATCGTCCCGAGAAAAGAACAAGCCCTATTGTGACGGCTGTTGCGATTGTGTCCTCCGCAATTGACAGAAGCAGGGTTTTCTTGCAGCGGTCGAGCTTGCCGGCGCCGTAGTTTTGACCTACAAAGGTCGTGCACGCCTGACTGAACGAGTTAAAGACATCGTAAGCTATTACCTCTATATTAAATGCCGCGCTCGACGCCGCTATAACGACGGTTCCGAGGCTGTTTATTGCGGACTGGATGACAATATTCGAAATCGAGAACACCGCGCTCTGAATACCCGCCGGGAGCCCTATTTTCATTATCACTCTGAAGCTGTTCCAGCTGAAGCGCATCTTTTTGGGCTCGACTTTTATATATTTATCCGACTTTACAAGGCGCACAAAAAGTATAATCGAGCTGACCGCATTGGAGATAACCGTCGCCGTCGCAACACCGCTGACGGTCATTTTGAGCACTATAACAAAGAAGAGATTTAGCACAACATTCAGAACTCCGGATACGGCGAGCGCTATAAGCGGCACTTTTGTGTCACCAATGCTTCTGAAAATCGCCGCTTCGAAGTTATATAGCAATATGACGGGCAGACCGATTAGATATATTCTGAAATATATAACCGCAAGGGGCAGGACATCATCCGGGACATTGAGGGAGCTGAGCATCCTGCCGACAAAAAATTCGGCTATCACAGCAACTACCGTTCCGCCGACGAGTGCGAATATTATCGAAGTATGTACGGCACGCTGAACGGATTCTTTATTGTTTCTGCCCATGGCGTTTGCGATAACGACATTTGCGCCGAGTGAGATGCCAATAAGAAAGTTCACTATAAGTCCTATAACGGGACCGTTTGCGCCGACCGCAGCGACTGCCGCAGTGCTCTTGTCGCCCGCAAAGTTGCCGACGACGGCAAGGTCGGAAGCATTGAAAAGCTGCTCGAGTATCGCCGTTGCCGCAACCGGGAGCGCAAACAGCGGAAGCTTGCTCCAGATAGGGCCGTTTAGCATATCTATTTTCTTTGCGCCTGAGCGTTTCATTTCGTTCCCCGCTTTCTTTGAGAGATTTCATGTGTTAAAAAGTGTTAGAAACACCTGTTTTGCAAAGGTTGGAGCACAAAAAGAGAAAGACTCGACAATCACGAAAACCGTTGATTATCAAGCCTTCTGCGCTGGTGCGGATAACAGGAGTTGAACCTGCACCGAGTTGCCCCGACTAGAACCTGAATCTAGCGCGTCTGCCAATTCCGCCATATCCGCATTTGTACTTCCTAAATTTTACACGGCGGAAGCTACCGAGGGTGAAGCTGAACGCTTTAATCACCGATAAGTTTGGCGGGCACCCTAAGGAACCCGCCATGGTGCGAGAGACGGGACTTGAACCCGTACGGGATTACCACACGCCCCTCAAACGTGCGCGTCTGCCGATTCCGCCACTCTCGCAGGTCTGTTCTGAATCGTTGTCTTTGTTCCCTCAGAACGTTGACTATTATAGCAAAAGGGGTTGTTTATGTCAAGCCTTTTTTCAAAGTTTTTTCAATATTTTTTCCTTTATTTTTGAGCGGCGTTTGGCTTGGGATTATCCGCTTTCTAAAGCCGTTATTTTGTCGGCGATAGCCTTGAACACCGGGGCGCAGTCGGACGCGCCTCCGCTTCCCCTCTCTTTGAAAACCGTTATGACATAGCGAGGATTTTCAACCGGGAACCAGCCCGAAAACCATGTGTTGTATAATTCCTCTCCGTTTTCAAACTTTCCGGTCTGCGCGGTTGCTGTCTTGCCGGCGGCGGTAGTGTTTTCAGGCTTTGCTCCCCTGCCGTTTCCGTTTTCGACTGCGCTTTTGAGATATTTTGAAAGTATCGAGGCAGTATTACCGCTCATAACATACTCGCCCGCACGCTTTTCATGTTCAAAGACAATGCTTGTCCCGTCAACAGCTTTTTCGACAAGGTACGGGGTGTTGTATGCGCCGCCGTTTGCTATACAGGACATATATGCGCAGACGGTGAGCGGAGATGCGGTAAGCGTGCCCTGACCGAACGCGAGATTGGCAACAGCCGCCTTTGAGTCGAGCTCGGAGACTTTCGGCAAATATCCCGATACAGAAGTTATGCCATCGCACAAATCTATAGATTTGCCGAAGCCGAGATCGGAGAGAGTCGATATCATCTTTTCTCTGTCGAGCTTCTGCGCAATGTGGATAAAATAGGCGTTGCAGGAACGCTCAAGTGCGCCGCACATATCAACGACTCCGTGAGCCTTATGCTCATAGCAGCCGAACTCGACACCGCCGACTTCCGTCACGCCCGTGCAGTCATATTTTATTGACGGAGATATCCCCTGTTCGAGCGCGGCAGCGGCGACGGCAGGTTTGAACACGGAGCCTACCGCAAAAGCGCAAAAAGCGCGGTTGATAAACGGAGAATTGCTGTCCGAAAGGCTCTTTGCCGGGTCGTTTGAATCGAACACCGGTCGGCTCGCGTAGGCTCTTATCGCACCGG
>OHHC01000012.1_pt1 | contig 154680 bp, 151 predicted proteins | sample 1606381 | NCBI WGS metagenome assembly OHHC01 (sample SAMEA3879581, study PRJEB24766) | human gut metagenome | biome: human-associated habitat; feature: feces | place: USA | collected 1985/1987 | reverse complement strand
CGAGTGCCTTCGTGAGGCAATGATTAACATCCCTCATCCAGCGGTTCTCTCGTCCAGAAATGCGTTTCAGCGCACGCCTTGCTGATTTTGTGCCCTTGGACTGAAGTTCAGCCCGCACATCCACGAAGGACTTCCGCTTTGCCATAATTTTCTCGCTGGAGAAGAAGGTTGTTTTGCCCGTCTCATCGTAGGTGGTGGCCAGGAACCGCAGTCCACGATCGATGCCAATGATGTGGGCGTAACCGGCGTCGGGGTCTACCCCCTCTACCTCCTTGGTCATAGGGATGTGAAGATACCATTCTCCCATAAGGCTGACCAGCTTACCCGTTCCAAAAGACCAGGTTCCATCGAAAAATGCGTCAAAGCACTCAGGCTTGTCGAACTCCATATTGCTTAGCGGCTTGAATGCAACTACTCGAATAGCCGGCAGGGGGCCGTAAAGACCTCGGCTTTGCTATACCCTTATTGAGCCATCTCTTTTTACCTCCACCATTCATTTTCGGGTTGGCTTTTAATAGTTAATCTTTCGTCCAAGCGACCAATCGATCGGGAATCATTTTGTTATATGCAGGGCGGCTTGTTCCCGTTGACAGAGCTATCCAAGTGTGGAATGGGAAATCTACCGTCGAGGAATGCCCGGAGATTTCTGCAGAGTACACCCTGCTGCTGTTCGTTGATCCCGCACAGAAATGTCTGTGTGAGAATACTGTCGGTTCCATGCTCCCTCGCAAACCGGCGGAATTCCGCCTCCGGCATGTCGGAACGGGCAATCACAGTCTCCAAAGACACCTCTCCGGACAGAAATTCCACCAGTGCGGCAGATCGAAAGCCGTACATGAAAATATCGACATAGGAATCCAAATCGTCCCCGGTCAGGCCCTTTTTCAGGCCGGACTTCATCGCTCTGGCTCCAAGCGCTAGCTTTTTTATGGCGTCATCCCTACCTTCTTTTAGATTTTATCTGCCGCAGAAGACTTCGTTGCTGTACACAACGGCCAACCGCCACCGCCCTTTGGAGGTCAGGTATCACTTCAAAAAATCGGGCGTAGGATCGGTGGTATCCCAGTCGTCCTCATTCACCTGCCCCAGGGCATAACCGCCAACCTGCTGGGAGAACTGGCTCCGGCCGGTAGGGGTAGAGCTCCGGGCATTTCTGGAAGATTCTTCGATCATGGACATATACTCCAAATTCATGGAGAGGTTGCAGGTCGCATGGTTGAGCAGGATGACATTCTTGGTATCCAGAGCCAGTAGCCGCTTCAGGCCCTCGAAGTCCAGCACAAAGCAGGCTGGCTCGCCCTCCGGGTTGTCCAGCTGCACCTGCCGCCAGTCTGTATAGACCAGCAGTCCAAGCCCATTCTCCATAGTCAGAGCAAGGGCCGGGTAGTTATTGGCGGGGTCATTGATGCAGGCGGCCAGAAACTCACCGTTGACCATAGACCTGGTCCAGGTGTACTCGGCCTCCATATTCCCATAGCCGGCCGCAGCCTGTTGCAGGAAGTAGAATGTGGCGCCATTGAGCATCCGGTTGCGCAGCTTATGCTCGGTAGTGGGCCGCCCGTCGTAGTCTGGCAGCTCCTCATCCACCAGGTCGGAGATGGGAACCGACAAAGAATCATCCAGAAGGATGTGAGTGGGGCCGTGGTCAAACAGCCAGAGCAGAGCTTCCTCCCGGGCCTTGCCGTCCGGCAGATCCTCCACCACAGGGTTGAACCCCTGGGCCTTCAGCTCGGAAGCCTGCGCCCGGGCTTTGTCTTCTGTGGTATAGAACAACGCCTGGTAGGTTTCGTTCTTCACCACCAGGTATGGGACCTCCATCTGAGTACGGATGAAGGTCAGCGGATAGCCAGCCTTGATTTTATCAACCAAAATCCGGTAGCCATGGGATGTGTCTTTAAGAGCATAGGGCAGCAGACCAGCCAGCCCCTCTTCGCTGAAAATCCTGTACAGATCAGCCATTGATTAACGGGCCTCCTTTCATAGGTGCCTGAATAATATGCACATTACACAAAAGTAATTGCCAAAATTTGCAGAGTTGGCAATAGGCATGGATGTATATCTTTTCTAACAAAGAAAACTGGCTGGAAATTTGTCTTTGGCTTTATCGGCCAGGTGGCTTCGCATATGGTCCGTGAGAGCTCCTCCGTCTCAGTTGGACACCCTCTCTCCCCCCCCTCTGGTGACTCGTTGTCGTGCGCAACAGCCAACTTCGAAGGAGGCATCCTCATGGACCCAACACAGGCTCCCGGAGGGAGAGCCGGCACAAAGGCTGCTCCCGGCAGAGGATAAATCCTCCGCCATATTCTTTCGTTAATAAAGCCCCAGGCGACTTTCCAAACCCAGGATAGAATCCTTCCCTGTTGCCCATGATATAAAAATAGCAATCTGCATATAATATAAATGAAAGGAGTTGAACATCATGGCAAAAATCATTCGAATCGTATCCCGCCGTCAGGCCCACACAGGCATCGCCTGTATCAATGAACGCAGCATTGTTGTCTGGGGAGACGCTGCAAAAGGAGATACTGCCGAGGCTCTCATGGAGGCGCTGTCTGATGCTCAGCAGATGCTCCGGTGCCAAGCGTACAGCAAGTCCAACGACAACATCATCGCCGAGGTCTGCGATAAGCTCTTCCCAGGCAACTGGGCCTTTACCGCCCAGGGCGGCACCATCGAATTCTAAGTCTTTTGTCCCCAAAATGGGAACTGCCCAATTTGCATATCATTGGGCAGTCTACCAATTTGGGGACAAATAATGCATAAGGAGAAATGATACATGAAGATCATTAAAGTCGTTTGCCACCAGCGCTACCCTGAGAATGCCATCAGCAATCTAGCGGCCGTTCTCAGCGCTATCCACAAGGGTGAGCGGGTTACCATAGCTGAGGTTAGAAACGCTGCGCTCAACGCTGTGGCAGAACTGGAATCCCGGTTTGGCTCTGAGAACGCCGCCGTGCGGGCTCTGCTCCAGGCTGAGGAGTTCGATCAGGTCAAGGTCAACTTCATGGTCTCTGATTTAGAGAGCGATGCCGCCAGTATCTACTGGAACATCAACGACCTGCCGGCCGGAGCTAAGACTGACCATGTTTTCTGGGGCGACCTGCTACAGCGTACGGATGCTGTCTGGCAGCAGATCAAGGAGTTGCAGAAGGTCGTGGAAAGCCGGGAGAAGGCCGCCGACTCCAGGAACCGGCACAAGGCTGCCGAGGCTGTCGAGAAGATGGTCAAGGAAGCCAAGAGCTTGGCTGATCAGGCGGCCAAGACCCTCTTTGCGGCTGCCCCATCCACCCAGGAAATCGCTCGTTTGCAGCAGCAGATGGACGATATGATGGAGCGGCTGGAGACCTTCCAGGCGGAGACTCTGCCTATGGTGAACATCCCCGGCGATGGCCAGTTCTGGGTCTGTCTCAGCAACCGTGCCTATGTGGCTTTTCGGGATGTCTCCTTGCTGGCCGAGGCCATTAAGGAGAAATCCAAGATGGCGGATAAGGTCGAGATGAAGATTGCCAAGCTGGAGCGGGCTTGCAAGGAGCAGATTTCCAAGGTGAAAGTCCTCATGGAGGCTGGCCCTGCCATGGGTCCCAAGTCTAAGGATATCCTGTACGCCATCAGTGAGGTCGATGACCATGCCTCTGAGCTCCATGATGCACTCGTGGAGAAGCGCGAGGCGGCCATCGGTCCCGAGAAGGAATACTGGGCCAGTTGTGTGAAGAGAGTCTCTAAGGCCTGGTCCGAGATGACTGGTACCGAGGATGAGCTGCTGCTCGTTCTTGACAATCAGCAAGAAAAACAGAAGGCCATTGAGAAGCTGTACCAGCGGGGGATGCATCTTTTGGATTTGGCTGAGGGTGGGCTTCAAAACGCCGCCCCTGTGGGCATGGATGCCCTGCGTTGGATGTGTGGATCAATGAAGGATCTGGCATGCCAGATCAAGCCCCTTAGGGAGGCCGCCGTCAACGCCTACCGCAACAGCAAGGGCGAGGAACGGCAGTTCTGGTATAGACTGTTCAACAAGTGCGTTGCCACAGAAAAATCCATCCACCGGCAGATGACCCATCTTAATGAGGTGATTGATACCCAGAATGCGGCTGCTCAGCGCGCGCAGGCGCAGAAAGCACAGGCCAATCAGTTCGCCATGCAGATGCCTGAAATCTGCAAGGAGAACAACCGGTTCGCTGAGCTGGTCGCAAAGGCCATGAACGATGAGAAGAACCCTGCTTCCGCCAAGCGGAAACTGCTGGCTGAGGTGACTGACTTCTACAAGCAGTGCGCTATGGCCAGCAACAAGCTGAACGGCTATCTGCGGGGCTGCAGCGGTTCTGAGTATAACACGATCCAGGAGATGATTCGCTACATCGACGGCATCCGCAGGAACTGCGCCACCATGGCCGGCGACCTGCGCAAGGCTCTGGCTGCAGATAAGGGCATGGAGAAGCTGCTCAGTGCCATCTTTGATGGCGCCGAGGATAAGCCTAAGGCCAAGCTGAAGGTGAAGCAGCCCGAGGCTGAGCCGGCGTTCAATGCTGATGCCGAGGTCCAGACGCTTCTGGGCTGCACGGACAAAGCTGAGCTCCTGAAGAAGCTGAAAGCCCTTCAGGAGAAGCTGGGAGCTTAACGCACAAATGGGGCCTGCCGTAAGGCGGGCCCCTTCCTGTTAGGAGGGATTTATATTGATTGGTAAAACACATCTGGTCGGCGGCCTGGCTGCCGCCTCAGTAATCTGTCAAGCGGCGTATCTGCCGCTGACCGAAGGACTGATTTTTACGACCGGCTGCGCTGTGGGCTCTCTGTTCCCGGACATCGACCACGAGAGTAGCACGGTCGGTAAGTGGGTCAAGCCGCTGAGCACATTGTTGCATAAAACGGTGGGACACCGAACCTTTTTCCATTGGTTCTTCCCTTACTGCCTGCTGGCTGCGATCCTGCACATGTGGAAGCCAGGCTTGGATGTGGTGACGATGTCCGTTTTGACCGGCGTCCTCACGCATCTGTTTTTGGATGCTCTGAACCCCTCCGGGGTCCCAGTGCTCCCGGGGCTGAAGCTACACCTGCTGAAAATCAAAACTGGGTCAGGCTTCGATAAGGCAATCGGGACTTTGCTGTCCCTAGTTGCAGTGACCTGCTTCGTTTACTGGGTATTCTGCATGATTCGCGGCTATTAACCGTACAAAAGCCCTCTCCCCACAGTAGGGGAGAGGGCTTGCTTTTTGCTGCCTGAATGGATTTCCTCCTGCGTGCATATCATGATCCAGCTGTCCACTGAGGATGCGATTAGTTTAAGGAGGAATAATTATGATGGAGGCAGTGGTTGTTCCTGCGGCGCAGAATGTCTGCACTGAGCAGGAGTTCAACGAGTATATGGAGAACGAAGGCACCCGGATGATCTGGTCGGTCATCCACCGCTACGGGAAGGGCGTTGAGCAGTCTGATGCCTTTCAGGAGCTGTCCATTGCGCTATGGCGTGCGCTTGGTTCCTATTCCCCCGATCGGGGCGCAAAGAAGCTCACCTATGTGTACCAGACCGTCTACAATCAAATGAAGATGATGCTGCGGGAACAGGGGGCTGCAAAACGCGCTTTTGAGAAGCAGGCGAAATCTGCTGAGGAGCAGTATAACCTGCGAGGGCGGGATGAGAATATGGAAGACCGTATTCTGGAGGATATGGTTTTGCGGAGCCGGTCCAATGCCCTGCATTGGGCAATTCGGAATGGAGGTCTAACTGAAGATGAGCAGAAGACTGTCTACATGCTCCTTCAGGATATGCTCCAAAGGGAGATTGGCGAAAAGCTCGGCTGCAGCCAAGGTCATGTATCTGCCATGAGGAAGAGTGCCCTGGGAAAAATCAGAAAGGCTCTTCAGGATGCTCAGTGGGATGGCGCGGGCATCTGGGCCCCGGAATCCATGTAATAGCTCGAAAGAGGGGTGGTGCGAAGGCACTGCCTCTCTTCATTTTCTTGAGAATAGATTTATTAGAAATTGCATAGTATTTAGCAACACTCGATTTGGGGAAATTCTGTTTTAGGGGGAATTGAGGCCAGGTCGGTGTTTTTCTATTTTCGGAGAAAAATATATGGGCCTGCTTGACAGGCCGAAAGGGGAAGTACATAATGAAATACAACAAGAATATTTTCTGTGAAGACATCGCTATAGGCTATGAGTCCCTGGAGCTTAGTCCGGAGGCCCAGCGGTATTTGGAAACTGACGGGGTGAACCTGATCGCCGCAACCATGCACCAGGAAGATTGGTTTGGCATGTCTTGGGACGATATGTTCCAGGAGTGCCTGATTGCTGCGACTAAGGCCATCATCCGCTACGATGGTGCCAAGTACTACACTAAAATGTCAACCTACATCGTGAAAGCGGTGCAGAGGACTATCCTGATGGAGCGCCGGCGCATGGCCAGTAAGAAGGCTGCGGCTCGCCGCAACGAGTTCTCCTTCGAGGCGTCCGAAATCATTTATGATGATGCTGAGCGCAGGCTCGATAGCATCATTTGGAAGACTCGGAGCGAATGGCTTGATTGGGCCGTCGGCGATCCGGAAACAGGACTTACTGACGAAGAGCGCCAGGTTGTTCAGTTTACTCGGAGAGGTTTTTCTCAGACAGAGATCAGCAAAACCATGGGTTTCTCGCAGTCTGAGGTATCCAAGCGGAAGACCAGCTCTGTGCAGAAGCTGCAGAACCGGCTGGGGAAAATGATTAAAGAGGGGACAGTGACCTGCGTATGACAGAACAGGAAAAGTTTTACAAGATGGAGGCCTATGGGACAAAGAAAGACCCCAGTTTTCTGTATTCGAAGCACAATCTTCATATCAAGTATGGGACTGAGGAGGCCTTCGAAATTTTGGCCAGTCGGATCCAGACTCTGAAGGACTTTGGCTACGATCCTAGTGAGCGGCCTTTAACTCCCGAGGAGAAAGAAGCAGCCTGCACCCTGGACTATGTGGACGCACTACTCCAAACCTATGATGACCGTGTGACTGCCGCCGCAGAGCACCGGCCCTACCTGGATTCGCTGAATTCCAACATGGAGCCAAACTGCGACTGGCCGGAACCAACCGACCCTCGGGCAATGTGTCAGATGTTGTCGTATTTCTGCGCCAGCATGGAAATTGTCCAACTGGTCATCAGCGACTATGGGGACGAGCAATACCCGGAGTTTATTCGAGCTTGGTACAAAGAAGTGCGTCAGCGGATGCATATGGATCACTACCACTATATCCACTGGCGTGACAAGATGAAGGAGATTGCCGATCGAGACTTTTGAAAAAAGAAAGGCTGAGAGCATAAGCTCTCAGCCTTTTGTTGTCATGCAGATAGTTTCTTCCTAGCTGACTTCTGCAGAATGGCCGCCAGAGAGCCCCTCCGTGTGACCTTTCCCAGATAAGCGGCCGACTTTCCAGAGTCGATATCCTCGAAGGGCAGGTCACAGTCAGTGACGATGGCGCCGGTGCAGGAGACATACGCCTCGTCCACCGCCAGGTCGTCATCGGATCCCTCGACCGACAGCTGGGTGATGGTCCGGTCGAACGCCCCGGGGATGGATATACCGCGACCGCGTGCCAGTATATACTCCCTCTTTTCATCGTGCATCTTCATCTTAGAGAAGAAGCCGCAACGGTAGTAACGCAACATATTCGCAGCCGGAATGTCCTCATGGTACTTGTCCCCGGAGATGGCGATGTTGAAGAGGCTGTACTCCTCTTCGTCGTCCGCGTGCGTCAGGACCCACTTCAACGGGGAAATGAGCCTGTCGCCATAGGAATGCTCTGCCTCCCACAGCCGGCGCATACAGTCGACCAGCTCTTGGGAGTAGATCTTGCCGTTGGTGGCCACAAAACAACCGTGGACAGGAATTTTATGCTCGATAACATAGTCTACGACAGCCTTTATGTAGTCCGTGTTCAGAGCCGGCTCACCACCGGTGAAGGTTATAGTGTCAATGTCGTCGATCCCATCGAAAATCTTGGGGATGAGGGCCGGATCGGCGTCCATGTTTTGCGCGTCGCCCCGCAGGCAGTGGGCGCAGTTCATGTTGCAGCGGCGGGTCACCTCAAGGATGAGGTTGCAAACCTTCATTTTCATGATAAGTTTTCCTCCTGAATTTGTATTCTCCATCTGTATGTATTTCCAAATTGGATCGCTGTTGGAATAGTATGCAGTTGGGGAAGATACAATTCTGGAAGGGCAGCGAGTCTTTTTTAACAAAGAAATGTGGCAGGGGATTTCTTTGTCTTCCAATGGGCTTTGCTTGTCCGGCTCCTCTCTGAGTCGATGAAGGGTCCGTGAGACTTGCCTCTTTCTCTATTTCGGGAGGTTGGCACATCGTTTTATGCAACGCCCACTTGGTTGTGCAAAACGATGGAGGCTACCCTGGCATATGCCAGGATACGCCTGAAGCCCCCGGCTTTAGCCATGGGGTAGCTCACAGAAGACTTGTGTACTATATCTGTTGTTGCGACAGAAAGCCCCCAGCATCCTATTAGGGATGCCAGGGGCTTTTGAGTAAGTCATCATGTAATCAGTTGAACATCAAACATGATAACCCAGCTGTTCCATAGCAAACAGGAGGAGATAGCATACTGCCGTAGTTTCGTCGGTCTCCTCAGATGCTGCAACCTCCCGCACTATTTCCCACTGGATATCAGATAGCTCTACATTGAAAATTGGTTCCTCAAGGGTGCCAAAAGGACGCTCAAAGCCATCGTCATGTCCCCATATAGAGTAGGCAATAGAGGCCCAACCCTCGCTGATGAGCCGGTTCTTGAGCTTCTCGTTTACCGCACTCTGAACCGCTTTTTCCGGTGTTTGCAGATTCTTATCATTCATGATCAGACAAATCATGTCCTGGGCAATCTCATCATCCCTAAAGTCAAGTTTTAGTACCATGTTCTGTATCTCCTTTTCATCTGAATTTGACTAAATCGAGTTTAGACTCAAGACTGCCTGATATGTTGGGTAGCACACAACGCTGTTTCGTACCTCCTGTTACTATAAATTTGTCCCTGTTCATGGCAGCCAGCCATAGGCATGGGACATCTCGTTGCCTAAACTGTTAGAATGGGAGGGTAATGGTCTGACTCAAACCTCCAAGGGCTTCAACGCCCGTAAGAAAGTCAGTCAGCCAGCCTCCTGTTCGCAGTGTTCGATTTGTGCAGGTAGAAACATCAGTGAGATGCGTTCGTGTCAGTAAACAGATGGAACCGGCAATGGGTAAGGATGGCGTCATCCATTGCAGATTATATTGACAGGAGTTTGAACATGAACGCAGCAGGTATTGATGTTTCCAGCAGAAAGAGCACAGTCGCCGTCCTCCGCCCATTCGGAGAAGTCGTGAGGCTGCCTTTTGATGTCAGTCACAGTTCTGAAGATCTGGCCGGGCTTGCCCGGCAGCTCAAAGCGCTTGACGGCGAGACCCGCGTGGTTATGGAGCACACCGGCCGCTACTACGAGCCGGTTGCCAACGTACTGCACGAGGCCGGGCTGCACGTCAGTGCGGTCAATCCTCTGCTCATCCGGGAGTACGGCGGCAATTCGCTCCGCAGGGTCAAAACCGACAAGGCAGACGCTGTGAAAATCGCTCGCTATGCTCTTGACAACTGGGCCGATCTGCGGGACTATACTCCCATGGATACGATTCGTTATGACCTGAAAACACTCAATCGCCAGTTCCAACTGGCCAGCAAGCAGAAAACCGCAACCGCCAATAACTTAATCGCCTTGCAGGAGCAATCCTTCCCCGGCATCCGCAAATGCTTTGACAGTCCTGTACGCCAAGACGGTACGCAGAAATGGGTGGACTTCACCTACACCTTCTGGCACGCGGACTGTGTCCGAAAACACAGCCTGAACGCCTTCGCAGAGCGCTACCGCAAATGGTGCAAGCGGCACGGCTACATTTTCAAGCAAAGCAATGCCGAAGAGGTGTACGCACTTGCCAAGTCTGCCGTAACACTGGTTTCCAGCTCCGAGGTGACAAAACTGCTGGTGCAGGAGGCCGCAAACCAGCTCACCGGCATTTCGCACTCCGTTGAAACATACCGGGCTGAAATGAACCGTCTGGCTTCCATGCTGCCGGAATATCCCGTTGTCATGGAGATGTACGGCGTTGGGGAGTCCTTCGGCCCGCAGCTGATGGCCGAGATTGGAGACATTCGCCGCTTTGAGCACAAGAAATCCCTTGTGGCCTTTGCCGGTGTCGATCCGATGCCGAATCAATCCGGCGAGAAGAATGTTCGCAGTAACCGTTCCTCGAAGCGCGGCTCACCGTATCTTCGCAAGACGCTATTCAACATCATGGGGATTTACCTCAGATGCTCGCCAGCCGATGAGCCGGTGTACCAGTTCCTCGACCGCAAGCGGGTCGAAGGGAAACCCTTCTACATCTACATGACAGCCGGTGCGAACAAGTTCCTGCGGCGCTACTACGCCAAGGTGCGAGATTATCTCGCCACACTGGATGGCTTGCCTCCTGTGGACATGGATTCCACCGGCCTCAGCCAACCGGACTGACATCTGAATATTCGGACATTTCAGGCCAGCGTTTTTACGGTGGCCTTTTTGCTGTGCCCCTTTTTTTCTTACCTGCCGCCTGCAATTTTTTCTTCCGTCAAGCTCATCTTTGGGCTTGACTTTTTATTTGCAGGCTTCCTTTGATTCTCTCCATAAGTGTCTAATATCCCAACATTGAAGCATACCATAGTTATATGCAAGTCTTCTGGATTTGATTTTTTTCGCTATCTCCTCTGTATAGTTCACAGTCTGTAGCTAACAGCTCACACCCTAGGTCTGTAGTCGTGGGTAGTTCACGCATACGCTACAGACAGCATCCACTATATTATCCTAGTTTGTGGTCCTGTGCAACGGTCTCTACCCCCCTTTTTTTACAACCTCCCCTTCCCTATTTCGTTCTGTACAAGAGAAAAGGGCGCCATCAAAAGATAGCGCCCCTGTTCAGTTGCCCGATATGTCTGTTAGTGAGACTTGGACTCGGCGAGCTTGAGGAATTCCTCCTTAGTCAAACCGCTATGTTCCACAGCTACCTCCAGAGAAAGCATTCCCTGCCGGTACATATCGGCGTAGGCCTCTGCGCGACCTTCTGCGCGGCCTTCTGCGCGGCCTTGCCGCCGTTCATCTCGCATCTGCATCTGATAGGTCATATAAGCTCTCTCCTTTCTTCCGTCCAAACGGACCTCTTCTACCAACTTACGAGCAATCTTGGTCAACCCACCAACAACAGGCATCTGCCCATCATTTGTCCGAATATAGTCCAGGAACTCCAGAATATCATTAGAAACATCTCCTCGCTCCTGGTACTTGCAGTTCAGGATGATGGCATGGCTTCCATCGTCATACCGAATGTCCGTACTTTTTATGCAACTTTCTCTCTCATACAAAGCCAAGCCCGCATGAAAATAGTCAAAGTTGCAAATGAAGATAATATAAGACTCCGGCAAATCGACATAGTCACCGCCACGCTCCAGAAAATTGCGGTCGATCCCTCCTTGGTAATAGCGGGTACGCCGCTCCAGATCCTTCTGGTTTACGCACTGCATCTCGATGTTATATCGGGTCTGATTTTGATCCTGAATGTAAACATCAAGGCGGATTCCATGCGCACCGAGTGTATCTGAAAGGTCTTTCTCCTTATCGATATACTCTATCTTTGCGATGGACCTACCCAGCAGTGCCTCCAAAAACAGCTTGCTGACCCGTTCGTCCCGCATGACCTGCCCAAACATAAAGTTGTCGGACAACGGCAGGTCCTTAAACGCGATGGCATTTGTAGACATGTTAGTCTGCCCTCCCTATCTGTTTGTATTATACCTCTACGCTGTCGTTTTTACAAGCTGAACCTTCCATCATGTAGTCCCCTTTCTCTCAAACACAATCTTCCCGCGGTAGACGATTCGGGTGATGTCCGAACAATACAGCCGGCCATCCTCACCGCTCTTTACGCCTACCAGAGTCCGGAGCAGCTGCTTCCCCTGCTTGCCAACGCAGAAATCCCACTCATTCAGGTAGTCCCGTTCCAGTAGGTTTGTCAGCAGCTTTTCAGGTTCCATCTTTGCCACGGCGATATTCCCATTTTTGGCGAACTCCACAGCGATCGATTTAGCGTCCATCCCTTTCAGGAGCTTGGCAATCTCCACTTCCCAGGGGTCTACCAGGTCAGGTTCAGCCATCTTCTCCCGGAGCTGGATTTCCCGGGCTCTCTCGAAAGCCAGGTCGGCCTCCTTCTTCTTGCAGTGGGTGTCGACGATATCCTTGAGGTCCATCCTCCACGCTTCCAGGGCGTATGCCTGGCTCACAGAGACAAGAAGTTCAGGGAGGCGCTCCCGGATAATAGCCTCCGGGGTATTCAGCCCCATGAGGCAGGACCGGGCGAGCTTCCAGATGTCCTTCAGTCTCCAGGAGTCACTCTCCTTGATGGTAGCCGGCTTCAGCGTTTTATAAAACTCATCCACCATCTGCTCGCCTTCCTCCTGGTATGCAACGGCCTTCTCCTCGATGAAGACAAGATTTTTGGGCCGCTCGCAGCCAGACATGAAGTAGGAAACTGGCGTGCCCATATAGACCTTGCCGTCCGTCACCATGGCGACAAATTCGGCGTTGAAACCGGGGATCCGAGCGTCATCTTCGCCATGGTAGCTCTTGGTCTCATAGATGAATTTAGACTTGCCAATCCTGGTCTGGATGTACCAGTCGGGAGAAGAGGCGCCGTCGGTGATAGTGAACGCCTCGTCAGTGGAGAGTACTTTGTCGATGAATTCCGTTATCCTTTCTTTGCTATGCAGCATTTTCGTTTACCTCCTATATGTTTTTTTTCATAAGGTACAATTCGGTCTGAAACCACGCCTCTTTAGGGCAGTTTAAGGCTTTTCCTTAGATTTGGTTTTTCCTAGTTTTTTGCCTCCATAATTGAATGTCTGATAGTGTTTTATGCAAAGTAGTATGGATCTATTTCTGGCGCAAAAAGCAAGAGCCGCCCCTCTCGGGACGGCTCTCTGGATTAGGATTCGCTGAGCAAATCCTCCAACGGATTGCAGGCCAACTCATCCAGCTGCTGCTGGGCAAATTCGTCCTTCCGTTTGTCGGACATGGACTTTTCGTCATAGGACTTGTGCCGGCACATCGGGCACGAACAATGGATCTTGCCCTTGGACAACATCCCCGCATGCTCCACATGCCAATAGTCGTTCAGACCATGGATGATCTTCTGCTTGCGGCGGATGACCCGGGCCCGCTGTTTCCGGTAATAGTCCCTGCTTCGATTCATAGGATCACTCCTCGTCCTGAGAATTCCCGCCCTTCACCAGGTCGGGTGGAGCAATGACGAACTTCACACCCATTTCGCGCATGGCCTTCGCCAGCGCATTCTGGATGGCTTGCTCCTCATCAACCTCGGTGACGCCATCCTTGTCGGTAAGATAGCTGCACAGGAAGGTCTTTCGTTTCATGCTAGTCATCCTCCTCTTCGTCGCCCAACTCGTTGTAGGCGTCGTTAATGAGGTGGGTGACGATGCACTTCTCGCACTCATCGGCTTCACAGAAGCCACAGAGCGTGTCCCGTGCATTGCACAACTTCGACAGATATTCCCTATCCATATTCAGGCTCCTTTCTTTTCGGTGAGTCTGGGCAGCCAGTCTTCCTTCTCTGCCTTCAGAATGTCCTTAGGTACACACTCAGACAGAGCTGAAGTAGCGGCCAGTGCCATGTCGATGATGTAAAAATCATCCCCGTTCTGCATCACATCCACAGACCACTGTCCAGTTAGACCGGAGGCCGCCATGTCCGGGATCATCGCCTCAATGTTATTGACAACGATATCCTTATGGGTGTGATACCGGCCCATGAGCTTCTCCTCGTGGGCCTTGTAGATGATGTAGTCATGAACCTGGTGAGGGCTGTTGGCATCCGGTTCATGGCCGAATCGCTTTTTCATCACATCAGGGTCCCAGTATGGATTGATGCCGATGACTTTGCCAGCCTCACAATCGATGAACACCCGATACTCAGTCCGCAGGGGCATACCCTTGTAGATGTGCGGGTTTCCCTCCACATCATGGATGAACTCCCGGACCACCCACTCGTTGGTGGTACAGGCTCCATAGATGCAGGGAATCGCCAGAGGGCTGGCCATCATCTGCCCCTGGTTCTGGATGTACAGCAGGTACTCACCCAGCTCCAGAACTTCTTTGGCGCAGGTGACCCGGGCGTTGCGGAAGTCGAACTTGCTGGAGAAGGTGCCAGTCTTGATAAAGTAGTCCTTGGTCGTGTCCAGGTCAAAAACCTGGAAGCAGAACTGGTCGACCACCTTCATGGTGCCGCTGGTCAGCCGGCCATAATCCAGGCGGCTGAGCTGCAGCATTGTGAGCGGCACCTTAATGACCCTGGTCTTTGGGACCTTGAAGAAATCCTGCTTACCTACCGCTTCGCACAACGCTGGTAACCAATGGCTGATCGAGTTGCGGTTGCGGCTCAGCATTTCATAGGTGATAGCATCCAAATCCAGGATGTCCAGGCCCTGGCGGAAATGATGGTAGGCGAAGTCTTTTTTTTTCGGATCAGTGGCTTCCTGCCACTCCTTATAAAAAAACAGAAGGCTGGCACAGGTCGAATCCTGGGGCATATCCCGCAGCATCAGGTCACCGGACAGTTGCGGGCGCATCGGCTCCGGAAGAGCATTGATTTCGTCCGCTGTCACGCGTTTGTCGTCGTTTCCCAGCATATTCTGCGGGTCCAGATATTGCAGTTTCTTGCCGTCATAGTCCAGTATCGGCGTCTGCGAGATAAGTTCCTTGACAATACGATCGTAGAGCGCTTTGGCTGCCTCGGAGGGATCCACGGAGGGGATCGTCTCAGCCGCCTGCTTGGCACTAACCTCAAAGAAATGGCCGTTCTCGGTCGTATTATTTAGAATATCCCGCTGATAGCTGGCCTCGAAAGCAGCCAGCGCCTCAGGGGTTGTGTTGAGCAGGGCCGCAATCTGGTCCTTTGCCATGGTGGCCCGCTCCTGCTGTGAATCGCTGAATAGGTCCTTGAAGGAGAAGGGCGCAGGGCCCTCCTCCTTTTTTTTCTTCATGCCGAACATTTTGTTACCTCCCTGTTGACTTTTTATTGCAGACTGTTTTTAGTCCAGGCTGAACTCGATGTCGTCCAGATCCTCCTCATCCAGGCCGGCGGCCTCGATCAGGTCAGCCAGGTCAGTGCGGTCCTCGTACAGCTCATTGAGCAGGCCACGCAGGGCATCCTTGCAGCTAGGGTCAGACCAGTCGATGTCATCGGGATTAAAGTCCCCCTCGAACATCTCCAGGTAGTCATCCTCAGCGGCGACCAGCTGGTCTTCGTACATATAGCGGTACGCACTTTCATATTTGCTAAACATATCCTTTCCTCCTTCTAAATTAGCGATGGACCTCATAGAGGAACATCTCGACGCGGCGGCCATCTTCGTTGACCTCAACATCCAGCCGCCAGATAGCCCGGTAGCGATCTCCCATCAGATAACCGGCAGACTGGTACTGCCGGATGATCTCATCGGCGGAGTCTACGCCAGACTCCCGGAAGCCGAACAGGTAGGACGCGGAGCCGCGGTCGGCAGCCAGGGCTTTGAGCATTGAATTCCACCAAAGGAAAAGGTCGCTGGCGTAATACCTGCACCACCGCCCTGCCTCCTGGATGAGCTTGGTCAGGGGGGAGCTGTAGTTGATCTCCACCTTACCGGCATCACTGATTTGACCGGCAGTCATAATAGTCTGCTGCTCGATGATTTTTCGAAAGCTGTCGATATTGCCAACCTTCATGTATATCTCCTCCTGAAAAGTTTGTCCCCTTGATTGTGGGTCTGCGGAAATGATATGCAAGGCGGCTGGCTATCATTCTGCTGAAGAATTGGTTCAATTGTGTTTGCATAAAATTCTGCATCCAACGATTTTGGGAAATCTAATTTTCAAGGAGAGCGCAAAATATGAGCGAAAAATTTATATCGATTGCCATTGACGGCCCTGTAGCCGCCGGCAAGACTACTCAAGCTAAGCTGCTGGCTAAGGAGTTGGGATTCCTGTATGTGGATACTGGAGCCATGTACCGCACCATCGCCGTCTTTATGACTTGGTTTCCTACACTCGCACCCAGTATGGAAAAGGTTCTGGCGGGCATCAACATGAAACTGAAGCGTGGGCAGGATGGCGAGCAGCGGATGTTTCTGGGGACAGAGGATGTGACTGACCAACTGCGTACACCGAAGATTTCTAAGCTGGCATCGAATATTTCTGCCCTGCCCTGTGTGCGGGATTTCCTGTTGGGGATGCAGCGGAAAGCGGCAGAGGAAAATGATGTGGTTATGGAAGGCCGGGACATCGGTACTGTCATCCTGCCGGATGCGACCGTGAAGATTTTCCTGACGGCCGATGCCGATATGCGGGCCTTTCGGCGTTGGAGGGAGTTGAAGCAGAAGGGTCAGACGGAGAATTTTTACAATGTCATGGAGGACCTGAAGGCCAGGGATTACAACGACTCACACCGGGAAGTGGCGCCGCTGAAACAGGCGGAGGATGCTATCCTGCTGGACTGCACAGAGCTGAGCAGCCGGGAGACGACTCAGGCCCTGTTGGAGATCGTGCGTAAGATTACCGACATCTGATGGCAACCAAAAAGGACCCGCAGAGATTCTTGCTCTGTGGGCCCTTGCTTTTTGCTTTTAGGGAAAGGCATATAGTCTTTTTTAACAAAGAGAAGCGGCGAGAATGTCCATTACCCCGCCTGGACGCGAAACTGTTTCGCTAAGCTAATCGTTTTATACAACACTGTACCTACCCGTCTATAGCTCCCAACAGACAAATCCAATACCGCGGCCAAGACGATGCCTGTCTCACGGACCATACATAGGCTCCAAGAGGAGCCGGCACGAAGAGAGACTCCTGACAAGAAAAAAAATCCTCGCCGTTTCTTCGTTAAGAAAGATTCACAAACCCTACAAAATATATCGCAAAGCTGCCTCTGTTCTCTCTTTCGCCACATATCGCCGACTTAAAATTGGCCTATTATAGTGAATGAATGGAATTTGAACAGTTTGCATATAATTAAAAAAGAATTGTTTGTGCCAACATCTGGCGCAGGCAGGACTATGAAACATGCAGATCACAGCGGTCCTTTTTCATCGACTTCCTACCACTAAGGTTACTAAAAACCTCCTTACCCAAATCGCTGTGGCCCAGAGAAATCATCAATAAAAGGGAAATGCCGAAATGATGGCGCATTGAAAGGAGATTTTTATTATGTTCGAGTATGATGCCAAAATCGACCCCAAGCCCGAGAATATCCATGAGGACATTTTCAATATTTGCCTTCAGCTGACTAAGTCCAATGTCCCCATCTCTGAGATAAAGCTGGCAACTGAGGTCTACAAGACCCTGGCCGCCCAGCATCGGGACGACAGCCTGGAGGACGCCATGTTGGCCCTGGGTGTTGGGACCCGCGAGGAATTGCTGGAAGCAGTCCGCATCTTTCAGGCCTGGCGTTCTGAGAACCCGGAGCCGGCGCAAGCGCAGGAAAGAACCAAGAAAGACGATGAGGAACCTAATGACCAGCTTCAGGAGGAGCTGGCTCAGTCCTCAGTCAACGACACGGCAATGTTTGTCATTGACAATGTGGTCAGACGGTCGCGTCTGACGAACCGCTACGATGTAATGGAGCGGTTTTGTGCTGTACTGGAGCATCGGTTCGGCACCGGTGCCAAGCTGGATGAGAACCTGGAGAAGATGCACCTGGCCACCACCAAGGATGTGCTCCAGGCCATTGACATTTATTTTGTGATGAAGGACCTGTATCCAGACACGGTGTTTGGTCGCAAGCGGATGCAGTCTGTTTGGGCTCCTGTGTTCCAGGAGTGTTTCCCCCAGGAGGAGGTGGGCTAAATTATGGCAAAGGTCCCTGTTCGTCAGGATCTTTTGGATTTGATCTTCCAGACTGACTCACACCTGAGCAATCTGTTTGGGCATGCCACCTGGTTTGTCAAACTGCTGTTCTCTATTATCCTAATTGTGGCCATCGTGGCACTGATCATCAACATCACCAAGTTGGCCATGTCGGGCGGCAACCCGCAGGCGCGCAGCGAGGCGATCCGCAATATCTTCATCGCCGGTTGCTGCATGACTGTTCTGGGCGGTCTTGGGCTGATTTTTACCCTGCTCACTGTCTTTATTTAATGCCGCGGGCGGGCGGTAAGGAGGTATGAAAGTTGACACTTAAAGAAGTAGCTCAGCGCATCCAGGCGTCTCAGGGGCAGGCCGAACAGGATCCGGCTGGTGCGCTGAAGAAAAACAGGGACCTGTTCCTAGACCTGATCCGTCAGGACCAGGCATTCATTATTCCGGAGGCAGTTGTCTCTCAGGAGGCTCTGGAGCAGAAATTGTTCCGTCCCTACATTGCCCCAGCCCAAGAGGGTGACCCGCGGCTGTTTCTGCGGGTATTCAGTCATTTGGACCTGGCGACTGTATTCGCTGAGCAGCAGGGCCATAACCAAGTTTGTGAAATTGATGGTGTCGAGCTGGTGCAACTGGCCAAGTCCTATTTTTTGCGGGGCGCCTATGGCTTCCTGCTCAATGACGGCTCTGTCTGGACGGCTATCGCATTCCCAGACCTTCTGACTGATTTCTACAAGGAGATTCTGGGCGACGAGAGCCTGGGTCGGCCTGAATTTATCTCGCTCATTCAGTTCATCAACATGGTCCGGCAGAACTACGCCTATAATATTCAGGTGGGCCGGCCGGCTGTCTATGATGTCGAGAATCGCACCCAGACCCGGTTCACGGATAAGCCCAATGATATCTGGTCGTCTGAGGGCGACTGGGTCTATGAGGATTGCAAACTGGAACACTTGATGATGGCGTCGGGTGCCAGCAACGATACCTTTATTCATATCAAAACGGCCAAGTGTGATATGCGTATCCAACCGGCCTATCTGCGGGCAGCCCTCTGTGCCGTCGGCATGGGCGACCGCCGGACACAGCCTGATTTGAACTTCCACGCAGAGTCGATTGCCCTGGATTACCGGATGCAGGATTTTGACTTGGAACGCTTCCCCCTCCAATGTGAGCTGGCAGAGCTGCCCAGGCTCGACGAACCGGAGCCGGAACCTTCCGTACCGGAGGAGCCGCCCAAGAAAAAAGAAAAGCCGAAGGCCAAGAGGCCTGACTTCATCGCCCTCCTGCTGTCCAAGTTCAAAAAGCCGGACAAGGAGGAACTCCCCGAGGAGCCGGCCGAAGAGGTGATGGATGTACCCCCAGAGAAAAAAACGCCTGAGCCGGAGCCTGAAAAGAAGAAATATAACCTGGACCCGAAGCTGATGGTTAAGCTATTTTTTGGTGCCGCCTTCCTGATCATCCTGGTGGCCGTCATCATACAGCTGATGAAGCCGACGCCCATCGACGACCTGAAGGACGCCATGGAGGCCGGCAACACGGTGGGGGCTGTTGAGCTCTACAATGAGTGCATCACCCGCGACCCTGAATGCAGGGAGGAGCTGCTCCAGCTGTTCGCAGCCGACCTGCAGGCAAGCCTGGATGGGTATGCGGACGATACTGTAACGGCCAATCAGCTGGCTGAAAAGATTAACAACTATAAGACCATCCAGGTTCTCCAGGAAAAATGCGACGCCGCCTACCTACAGGCCTCGGCCCTGGAGCAGTCCAAGATCAATTATAATAAGGGTCTGGTGGAGACCTCCATGGTGGCCCGGCTGACCGTCTGGCGAGGCGTTATCCCTGAGGACATCGGCTCTATGACGGACATGAAAAACGCTCTGGAAACGAACGCCGACCTGTACAAGAGTCTCATGTTCGAGGAGGTCAAGGGGATGGATCGCGGCCCGGCCCTCTCAGCCCTAATGCTGCTTCAGTCCTACTATCCCAACGACAAGGATGTTGTAGATAACATTCAAACCTGGCGGGAACAGATGGCCACCCAACAGATCCCAGACAGCGTTGACGACCCACCGACCGGTACCGGCAGCCAAGATGACTGGCCCATTACGATGGGTGAGATCTCCGTGCGGTACAATGGTACCGGCTATGACCTGTATATCCCCTGGCAGAACACCTCCGGACGCCCGATGAACGGGCCTCTGTTTTCTGTGACAGCCCTGGATGCCGATGGCGCGGCTGTTGTGTCTACTATTGTAGGCGAGGATGGGATGCCCTTCTCTTATAGTCAGTTTGTCGCTGACGCCGGGCAAGGCCCCTATGAAGATGGGTTTGTCTGGCCTGAAACGGCTTACTGGAACAATGCCTGGGTGACCGACCAGCGCATTGAAAGTGTCCGGCTGGACAGTATCTCAGTGAACTACACGGACGGCTCCAAGGAGGACCCTATGGATTGGAGCTACACCGCAACCGGTGAAGAGCTGGAGAAAGAACTGGAAGATGAGGCAGCGCCGTGGATGTCCTGGGAAGATTTCTTGGGCGCCGGCTTGTCGTGACAACAAATTAGAAAGGGAATGACAAAAAATCAATAACCCACCGCCTATAGAGGCGGGGGTTTGCCGGAAGGCAGACTCTGATTGATTACCCTTGGCGGCCCTGGTAAGTCTACGGATACTACCGGGAGCCCGCTCCGTTATCCGGGAATAGATAGGCACCGGCGGATGTGACGCCCAAGTCTGCCGCACTGCGGCGCATGGTTAAATAGCCCTGATGGGTAGGGACAGTGCTATGCGTAAAACCCCGGAATAACATTGGGTAAGGGCACCCTACAGGCTTCGGCCTGAGCGGCTCTCTTGGTTATAGCCGCTTTTTTAGAGAGGAGGAGTCAAACACCATGGTATATGTGCAAAATCATCTTGGTCAGCCGCTGATGCCTACACAGGACCACCGTAAGGTACGGCTCCTGCTCAAGGCCGGCGCCGCCGTTGTAGTACGGCGGACACCATTTACGATCCGGCTGACCACCAGAACCAAGACCTATGTCCAGCCAGTCATCCTGGGTGTGGACGCCGGCAGCAAGACAGTTGGTATGTCTGCGGCTACTCAGATACTTTCAAGGCGTTGTTCTCCAGTATTGCCGATGAGACTGATATGGGTGAGCTGGATGTCTCCGATATCCTGAAGGACGCCACCATCGTCTATACCTTTGATGCCAAAACCAGCCAGCTGCAGTCAATCGTGATGGATGAGTTTGAGGTCGATATCTCCAAGGCTATGGAGCAAAGCGATCCTTCGATTGGCGAGATGAGCATGACCATGAGTATGGAGCTGAACATCTCCGATTATGGCAAGATCACCGCCGATGATGTGGCTGTTCCCAAAAATGTGAAGGACGGCGCTGTGGAACAGAGTGAACTTGAGGCCGATGCCGGCCTCGACATCTCTACTGAGGATATCGGGCTCGGCGATGGAGCGACTTCCATCAGCCCTGCCACATCCGAAGCTCCTATAAACACAGATAAACCTACCGTCTCCCCCTCTTCTATCTCCATGTCTTTTGAAGGCCGTATGCTAAACCTTCCTTTCGACTATTCGATCCTGACCGAGGCCGGCTGGAAGGCCGTCGATGATGGTGAATATTCGTTCCTGGTCATGAAAAATGACAACTATGATGTCGAGATCTATGTCTATGACGACAACTACAGCGGAAAGGAAGCTGACCTCATCTCTGACGGTGTGTTTGGCATTGACTGCAGCGTTGGAGGCTACAATAAGCGGCCTGACATGACCATCGCTGGTTTGATCTGGGGTGCCTCCGATGAGGATGTGAAAGCTGCCCTGGGTGAGCCTGAGTACCTTTCCTCCTCTCCGTATGGCACCAGCTATGAATATACGATTAAGGATGCCTCTGCCAGCATGGAGTATGACATCTCCGTCCGAGTTGACAAAGCTGAAGGCCTGTCCGAGATCGATGTCCGAGCTACAAAGTTCTAATCCTTTATTAACGAAAAATGCGGTGAGGGGTTCTCCGGTCTACCGGAGGACCCCATTGCCCTATCTATGGTCCGTGAGACCTGCCGAAAGGAGTTGTACGACTATGGCAGACCCTCTGCTTCTTGCTGATATGAGCGGTATGAACGCACGCTTCAGGCTGGAAGAAGCCATCCGGTGCGGCGACGCGAACGCCGTTAAGCGGTTCTTCAGTGCAGTACCGGGATTGTCAGAAGCTCCTTCTAAGCAGCCGCAAGGCTGTTTAGGAGGTGAGGTTCACTATGGCAAAAGGGCTACCCAGGTTTGGTAGCCATCTTTCTTTGTTTGAAGAAAAGCCGCCGGCGGCCAGAATGACTGCCGGCGGCATTGCTGTTTGTTGGATCAGTCGTCCAGTTCGGGCAGATCCTCCTCATGGAGGTTGTCGGGCGCCGGCCGCATGACGGCGGCAGCAGCGTCACGAATCTTGGCCTCGATTTCATTGGCCACATCCGGATTATCCTGAAGGAATTGCTTGACGGCTTCCTTACCCTGGCCGATGCGGGTCTCGCCCATGGAAAACCAGGAACCGGACTTCTGGACGATGCCAAATTTGACGCCCAGGTCTACCAGCTCACCCAGCTTGGAGATGCCCTGCCCGTAGAGGATATCAGCCTCGGCAATGCGGAAGGGCGGAGCGACCTTGTTCTTCACGACCTTGAACTTGGTGCGGTTGCCCACCAGGTCAGAGCCACTCTTGATGGCCTCGATCCGGCGCACATCAATGCGGACTGAAGCGTAGAACTTCAGGGCCCGGCCGCCGGTGGTGACTTCCGGATTTCCATAGGCGACACCGACTTTTTCTCGTAGCTGGTTGATAAAGATGACGATGCAGTTGGTCTTGCTGACGGCGCCGGCCAGTTTGCGGAGCGCCTGGCTCATTAGCCGGGCCAGCAGGCCCACATGAGACTCGCCCATGTCACCTTCAATCTCAGCTTTTGGGGTGAGGGCTGCCACTGAGTCGACTACCACCACATCCACGGCGCCGGAGCGGACCAGAGCCTCGCAGATCTCCAGGCCCTGCTCACCGGTATCTGGCTGGGAAATGAGCATCGAGTCAATGTCTACGCCAAGGGCCTTGGCGTAGTTTGGATCCAGGGCATGCTCAGCATCAATGAAAGCAGCCTCGCCGCCCAGCTTCTGGGCCTCAGCCAAGATGTGTAGGGCCAGGGTCGTCTTGCCTGAAGACTCAGGGCCGTAGATCTCGATAATGCGACCGCGTGGGACGCCACCGATGCCCAGGGCAATGTCCAGACCCAGGGAGCCGGTGGGCACTGCCTCCACCGCAATGCCCTGATTCTCGCCCAGACGCATGATAGAACCCTTGCCATAGGCCTTCTCGATTTGGGCCATGGCCGTCTCCAGCGCCTTCTGCTTGTCGGTTGTGCCAGCGGTGTTTTCTTTCTTGATCGCCATGATATTTTACCTCCTTGATCCTGAATTTGATCTTCTATATGTATTATATGCAGAACTCCGTTTTCGCATTTTGGATAAAAGAAAACGGCCCCCGAAGGGGCCGTTTTTTGGTTGCTGCTTAGAACGGCAGCTCGTCGTCCTCGTCCTCGACGGGGGTGAAGTTGCCGGCAGCAGAGGTGTCGGGCTCGGCGGCGGCAGCAGCGGAACCAGCGGCGGGGGCAGGCGCAGAACCATCGCGGGGACCATACTTGATCACCGTGACTGCATCACCGCGGGGCCGGATCTGGTAACTGATGTTACCGTTGTACTCCCGAGCCTCAACAGCCCCGGAGACAACCACAATGGCACCGTCGGCGATCACCTTTGCCAGCCCTTCGGCACGGGTGCCAAAGACAGAGGCGTTGATAATGGTCTTCTTGCCATCATACGCCTTCTCCTTGTTGTATGTGCCGTTGGCCAGGTCGCAGATTTTCTCTGCAGACATCTGGGTACGGATCCCAAACTGGAGATAGGAGTTGCCCTTGGGACTGGTCCCCAGAGGTTTGGCGCCAATGACGGTGCCGCTGACCGTGCAGGCCATGGGCAGGGTTCGGTCCAGACCGTCCTGACGGCTCTTGTAGGCCAGGGTGGCAACGGCAATGTCGCTGCCAACGGTGGGATCCACACCGTCCTTGAAAGACCCGGCATCGATCAGGTTGTCCACCTCGATCTCCAGACGCTCACCCGGATTACCATCCTTGGTGGTGAACTGACGCCATACCAGACGACCAGCCACGACCACATGCCGGCCCTTGTTCAGGACAGAGCTGAACTTCTCAGCGGCCTGGCCATAGAGTTTGATGGTGGCGAACTCGGGAGCAACATAGGACTTCTCCTTGTCATACTCATTCTTGGCCAGAGCCATCAGCTGATCGGCGGCGCAGGGAAGCCCGATGGAAGCAGACAGAAAAGCCTTCTTGTCATCGTGGGCAGCGCTGAAGTAAGGAGCGGGAGAAGAGACATAGCCCTCCAGCTGGAAAGCATAAGGCTCACCCTTGGTTGTCATACCGACACTGTGGGTCTTGTAACGATTCTTGTTCTCCATGGAAATATTCTCCTTCAATGATTTATTTTCCCCAGATTGTGAGGATGTTTGATACTATGCAAAGCGCAAAAAAACAATTCCAAGCGCCTGCGGGCTGTTGGATTGTGCGGACCCAGCAGTTTTTTACCCAAAAATGTGGCGGAGGTTCGTCCTTCTGCCAGAGCTGGGCTGCCTCTCATATGGTCCGTGAGAGCTCCGTGGTAGGGGAAAACTCACGGACCATAAGCGAAGAAGCGACACCCTGGCGGAAAAGAATTTCCCATCCAGCTTTTCTTGGTTAGAAAAGATTGGGCGTCCGCTCATAGGTGACAAATTGAAAACTCAGTCCGTTTTCGAAAACAGGCCGGCTCACTGAAAGCCTCCTCCATGTAGGGTCAGCATCCAGGTTTGGGAAGAACGCATCAGCGCCCTCTGCCTCGGCAAAAACTCTGGTAAGAAAGACCTTTCGGCACTGTCCCAGCATAGCGGCATACACGCTCGCTCCGCCGATGACCCATACCTTCTCTGTGTTCTCTTTAACAGCCATGTGAAGGGCCGCTTTGATGTTGTCAGCAAATTCCACCCTCTCCCGGGCAAATGCCGAATTGTGGGTAAGAACAATGTTCCGGCGCTTAGGCAGTGGCCGACCACCAGGGAGCGAATCCAGAGTCTTCCGGCCCATGATGACTGTCCCATTTGTGGTTAGCTTCTGGAACCGGCGCATATCGGTTGGAATGGAAAACAGAAGCCCATTGTCCTTTCCAATAGCCCAGTTCCGGTCTGCAGCGACAATGGCATTCATCACACGGCCACCGGGATCTGCTCGTGGAATTCAGCTGGAGTGTATCCTTCCATAGAGAAGCTGTCCCGGGTGAAGGCGTAGAAGTCAGTCACCGACTGATCGATGATAAACTTGGGGGCTGGGGACTGCTTTGCTTCCAGCAGCTTTTCCACGGCCGGCACATGCCGGTCATAGATGTGGGCGTCAGCGATGACATGGACCAGCTCGCCTGCCTCCAACCCAGAGACCTGGGCAATCATGTGGAGCAGGACCGCGTACTGGGTGACATTCCAACCATTGGCCGTCAGCATGTCCTGACTGCGCTGGTTCAGGATAGCATTCAGCGTATTGCCGCTGACATTGAAGGTCATGGAATAGGCGCATGGATACAGGGCCATCTCGCTAAGATCATGATGATTGTACAGGTTGGTCATGATACGACGGGACGCCGGATCATGCTTTAAGTCCCAAAGAACCTTGTCTACCTGGTCCATGTCACCCTGCGGATAGTGGTGCTTCACGCCCAACTGGTAGCCGTAGGCCTTGCCGATGGAGCCAGTCTCATCGGCCCACTGGTCCCAAATCTTGCTGTTCAGGTCGTGGATGTTGTTGGACTTTTTCTGCCAGATCCAGAGCAGCTCATCCACCGCCGTCTTCCAATAGGTTCGGCGAACGGTGAGGATCGGGAATTCCTTGCGTAGGTCATAGCGGTTGATCACACCAAATAGTTTGATGGTGTGGGCAGGAGAACCATCGTCCCATTTGGGCCGCACTGGGCAATCCGTATCCCATACCCCATGGGCGAGGATATCCTTGCAGTTTTGTACGAAAATTTGGTCTGCGTAACTCATTTTAATTTTTCCTTTCATTTTTTTGGGAAGGGTCCGGGGAATTTTTCCCCGGACCTCCCTGCCTGATTAGATGTACATATACATATCGTCGTTCGGTGCCGGCTTGATATTGATCTTCCCATCCAGGTTTGGATATGCCTTGGCGAATCGCTTAGCCTGGTACTCGGTGATAGTCCGCACCTGCTTATCCAATTTCCACTGGGTGAGCTTCAGCGGCCAATCAGGATCTTTGCAGATCTTGGGGTCGACTGTGTCGATGAATGCCTTCTCCTGCTCCTCCCGCTGGCGGATGTAGTCCATCGCCTTCTTGAGGTAGCGGATGGCATAGGCGTAGTCGACAACCTTACCGCCGATTGTCCAGCCGCCCAGCTTATTATTGGTGATGACCCACTCCAACCAAACCGAGTTCATGTAGGTCAGGTTCACGAACTCATTGTTGTAGAGCTCAAAATTGGACCTAGACTCGGTGCCAGTGCGCCAACCACTGGATGCCTTGGGTACAGACACAAACACATGACGCTGGGTCTCCGTGTACCGCTCCAGGATCTCCACCTCCGGGTCCAGTGAGTTGTCGGCTCGGCAGCAGTAAGGCCCTGCGTATTTGGGGCTGCCATCCGGCTTCTTGCCAACCTCATAGCGGTAGCGCAGCCATTCCTCCGGCTCGTCGTATTCCACAACATTGGCCTTATAGAGCTTGCAGTCCTCCACCGAGCAGTCATGAGTCCGGTTGCGGTCTCCCCTACCCCGGGTATTCTGCCAGGTGTCAGAGCGCCAGCCCCCATAGAAACTGCGGTCTCGCTCCGGAACCAGATACTGGATTGTGAGGAGCTGGTCGCCCTCGTGGACCTGTTTGTTGCATAGAGCCAGGATGTTGGTGAAGGAGCCAAACCGGTTGTCAGTCAGAGATTTGTCAGCCATTGAATAGATAACATACTCAGACTGCTTGTTTAGCTTAACGCCCTCCGGCAACGGCAGCAGCGGCGAGTTATCAACAATACCTTGAAGGATATTGTAGACAAACGCCCTGGAGATGATGCCATCTATGATCTGCTTGCGGGCTTCCTTCTGCGCCTTCTCATATCGCCTCCGGTCACTCTCAAAGTGGAATTCCTTGGGTTCATCTGGGGTCACCTCAGTGATGACCCGGCTGACGATCAGGTCGTCGCTGATGTGAACGCGGTCTTCGTCCGTCCAGCCCAAGTAGACATTTTCACCGTTGCGGATGACAATGCCTACCGTCCGGCCATGATAGTAGTCGTAGTCCTCCAGCATGTTGCTGTACGGAGAATCTTCCTTGCGCCCAAGCGTGCGCCCAGTCCGGCTCAGCCGAACCAACATGACACAGCGGTCGTTGGGTGCGAATGTCTCCAGAGCCAGCGGATGATGCTGAAGGAAACTCTCGAACATACCCAGCTTATCCCACTGCAACTCATACAAAGAGGCGATGCGGCCCAGGTCCTCATCCAGGAAGCGCAGCTTCTGATAGATGACGATCGGTTCAGTGTTAGGAGCATTCTTACCCTTACGGATGTGGGCGAACTTGACAACCTCACCGGCATAGCAGCGAATGGCATAGAGCTGCGAGTCCAGGAGAAAAATCTGGTTCTCCAGGCTTTCCTTCATAGCCTCCATCTCGGCCATCTTCTCCTCCAGCTGAGCCATCAGATTCTGCTTCTTCGCCTCCAGAGTAGCCTGCAGGGCGTCGATTTGGGCCTTCAGCCCGGCTAGTTCCTTGGAGCGGGCGTTCCGGATGTCCTCCTTCTGCTGCTCCAGCGCGTCGATCGCCGACTTATTTTCCTCCAGCTTGGCGGACAGAGCGTTGCCGGTAAGCAGCCCCTGCTGGTCGGCAGGGACGATTGCAGAGCCCTCAGAGCCCATGGGCACCGAAAGCTGGGCCCGGAGCTCGGCCGGCGTCACATCGGACAGGTCGGCCTCCGGGATGTACTCCAGGTACTTTTCGGGCGTAGGAACGACGATGCCCTTGTCAGGGTTGCCCAGGTACAGGTAGGCATACTTACCGTCCCCCCAGGCGCCCACCTTCAGTGGCTGTCCATACTCGTCAGAGAAGAGATGGAACTGCTGAATGCGGGTGATTACCGCCTCGCGTGTTTCTTTCCAGGCTGTCTCCTTGGACCGACCGAACCCGCCGTAGCCGCCCTGAGGCTGGAACATCTCGTCTACCGCGCTGTCGACTCGGCTGCGCTTGTAGCCTTCTCGTTGACCCTTAGTGGCCTTCCGCATCTGATCATGGGCGGCGTCCATGGCATCCAGAGTCTCCAGGCTGGAGTACCAGGCCAGGTAACCGTCATAGTCGGTGAAGCGGGCGGAGCCGTTTCGTTTTTCAGACATGTATTTACCTCCTTTTAGATTGTCTTCCCCTTCGATATGTGTCTCCAAATCGCGGGATGATTGAATGATATGCAGGTTGGCCGCTGTCCATTCAAAAGGAGATGTCAGGCGGGATATGCGTGCGAAAATCGGCGCGGGTGAGTGACAGGGAACGGGCATCCAACCGCTTTTTCTTCGCCCCATTGCTGCGCTCGATGAGTTCCAGAAGCCGCTTTCCATCGATCATCTGGATTCCCTGTTCTTTCCCGTATGCGGCTGCAGGAGCCGAAAAAGAACTGGTTGTTACAAACCACATCTGGCTGGCCCTCATTGAGGAGTTGGCTCCTACCAGCTTCTGCAGAGCCGGCCGCCCGATCTTGTGGTTCGCAGCATAACACTTGCACTCCATGATGGCTGTCTCTCCATCCCTGGAGAGCAGGATGTCATACCCGCCATCGTTGGCAGGAGGAGTCACTTCAGCCTTGTACCCGAGCTGCCGGAAAATGTCGGCGCAGAAGTGCTCGAATCCAGCAGGAGACTCCTCATAGCGAGAGACGATTTCAAAGACAGAGTTTGCCTCGGTCTGACTGAGCTGCTTCGACAGCGTCGCTTTCTTTTCCAACTCTTCCTTGCAGAGGCTGATACGCTGTCCCTTCTTGCGCATTTGCTGCACCAGACAGTACATCTCCCAGGGATCATGGCCCTCGATTTTCCAATGAGAAAACATCAAAGTACTGAGTGGGCGGATGATGTTATTGTTAGACAGCCTGCGGTCCCTGGTCCCATCAGCCTTGGGACGCTCCCAATACGGATACTTCAGCCAAAAATGTCCAGACGAAAGTTCGTCGTCGGATTTTTGCACGACAAATCCAGATGGAAGATCAACTCCGACCTCTTGCGCGAACTCCTTGGCCCATCTCTTTTGGCGAAGAATCTTTCTGGGGTTCCATGTGCCAAACAGCACATATAGCATAAACCCACCCATCCCGAGGAGGAACATGAGTAGCCCCATCAGAAAAAATATAGTAATAGCATCCAAAATCCCATCTCCTTTCTATGTCCCCTATCCTATGCAAACCTGCGGATTGGGATTTCCTGTTATATGGAGAAGGGCCGGCTCTGGGCCGGCCCTGTATTGGCTGGAATCAGATCACCATGGTTCCGCCCTTCATCTCATGTTGGAAAGTCTCCGGGGCCCGGACTCGATACTTCCGGTTCTTCATCCCATCGATATCCCGTTTGGCAGCACTGAGGGAATCAGGCGTTACACTGGAAAGCAGCTTCCCCAAGATGTGGGCTACAAGATCGGTATCTTTGATGGCGCGGCGCTTCAGACGCAGCTCCTGCAGCCGGCGGAAACTCTTGTAGCCAACTGCCGCATTGGCATTGGCAAACTCGACAAAGTGCATCTCATCCGCGATCTCCCTTTCCACACGGGCAAGCGCCGAACAAAGGTCTGGAACACGCACTGTCTTCAGCTCAATGTACCGTTCAAGGACGGCCAGCAGGTCATCGGACAAAGCCACACTGTCGTTGCCCTTTGTGGTGTCGCAGCCCGGCTCCGTGGTGGCCTCCAACAGGGTCGCCATCGCAGGCGTGGCGCCAGGCTGAGGCTCACTGGGAGGCTGATTTGCTGCAGCTGCCTGTTCTGTGCTTGGCTTGGTTGCACCAGCCGTTCCCTTATCAGGGGCTTTATTGGCCCAAGCCGGGAGCGAATACCGCATCAAGATCTCTTTCGGGAGCGGCTCCGAATAGCTGGGGCCGGAAGGTGGCAGCTCGACAGGGACAAACCCGAGACCGGAAACAAACCTAACCTGAAGAGCCTCCTCGATAAACTCTTGAGCCCGAATCGTGGATCCGTGTTTGACCGTACTCGGGAGTGAAGACTGGACTGTCTGTGCAGTCTTGCTGTCCGGAAACACATAGATGGGGCATTTCCCCTCCGCCAGCTCCTTGTGACTCAGCCATTTTTCCGGGCCAAGCACCAGGAATGGGGATGTTCTGCAAATGAAATAGTGAGTGCTTGCCATTTTTTAGTTCACCTCCTAAATTTGACGGCCCAGCCATGTCCCCTGCAGTTCCTCAGGTCCATCGCCCACCGGGACGATGAAATTACCGGCGGCAATCGACTCCAGAATACTGGTATCGACCCGGACATACACTGGCTTCCGATCTCCATCTGTTTTATAGAAGATGGAGATCCCTGGGTCGGCCGTTTTGAACGCTCCCGGCATATTACTCTGGCGGAGCATCTCATCCCGGTCGGCCAGCATGGCCCGGTTGAACCCCCGCCGACTCAGCTCCTGCAGCAGCCGTGCTTTGGCTACCAGCAGCGCTTTCAGCTTGGTGGGCGGTTCGCCCTCCTCCCCGATTGGAAAATAGAGGAGGAAGAAATGTACCGGACTGTCCAACAGCCATCCAGAATCCACAAACCCATGGTTCATGAAGGAGAGTTCCAAGCTGAAGTACTGGCAGTTCTTTGCGTAACCGGGATATTCGGCTATATAGGTCGTATAGGGACCTTCCTGCAGAACTACATCGATGCCGCGGCTCCGGGAACTGTTCAACATGCGGGTGAAGGATAGTGGATAGGGCTCCTGGATTGCCGATTCCAGGGGTGCGTACAGGTTTGCGTCCAGGTCAGACGCATAGCTGACATAGGGACGGGCGAGAGGTTGGTATTGTGTTGTGTTCATGATTTTGAATTCACCTCCCTCTGCCCTTCTGGGCCTTTTCACTTATATTATATGCAGAAGTGCGTATTCGTATTTTTGGCAGGAATATGGCGAGATTTGAGGCCTTTTTTAGCGAAGAAATGTAGCGGAGGATATCTTCCTTGCCCATGGATTTGTCGTGGGCAGGCTCCGTTCCGGAGCCTATGTGTGGTCCGTGAGACCTGCTTGTTCGCCGCGATACGGAGTTAGCCGTAGTACAAAACGCCGGAACCTCACGGACCAGACATGGGTTCCTGGTGAAGAAGCCGGCCGTGGCGAGCGCCAAAACAAACCTTCCTCGTTGCATTTCTCCGGTAAAAAAGACTCGCTCCCCACCAATATAGAATTAAAGCCCCCTGCATATCATCCAAGCAGAACCCGATTAAGGAGAAAACCAAACCAAAAGGAGGGATACATACTGATGGTTGAAAAACTAAAATTCGGGAGCCTGTACATGGACGGCCAGCCCAAGGAGGTTGGCGGCTGGTATCCCAGCAACGAGCCGGCCCTCAGGCTGGGCAACACAGTCCCTGGCAAAGAGATTACATGGATCAAGTCAGGCGACATCTACATTGCCGAACAGTGCCTGATCAGCTTTATCAGCTTCAACAACATAGCCCGCTGGGGATACACGGAGCCGGTAAAGATGAACATCGACGGGCGTCTGGCCACCATCCGGCTGCTCAATGTAGGTGAGTGGAAAGGTGCCCCCAATGAATGGGACGACGCCCTGAACAGGGTCGGTGATGAGCGAAGCCTCTGGAACGGTGGAAAGAAGGACGAATGGGATTCTGGACTTGCTTTCTTTGGAGCGAAGAAAAGTAAATCCTCTCCCCTCATCGTTCGCGGCGAATACGGCCAGCCCCGGAGTTTCCATGTAGTTGGCCGCGGGTTTCTGATCTCTGGTCCCGATGATGCATCACCCAGTATTGGCTGGCGGCCGGCGCTGGAGTTCCGAGTCGATAGGGATGCCGTCCCTGGCGACCAGCTCTGTATCAAGCTAAGGCACAGCTGGGTGCGCGGCGTTCTGCTGGAGAAGACTAACTATGACCTGATCTTAAAAGCCATCCCGGAGACCCCATTTGGACTGCTGAAAGCAGAGGGCTGTCTTCTGCTCGATCATGAGAAGGGCCTTGCGGCTGTAGAGAGACAGGCTATCATGGATATTCAAATTGAGGAGGAATAACAATGGAGAAAACAAACGCTGAAATCGTCATTCTGGCGATGCTTCTGAAGGACATTAACATCAAAGCCGGCACCAGGAAAGCTGACTGTCGGCCGGTCATCGAAAAGCTGGATGAGCACATTGACGCCTTCGTGAAGGCGGCCGTGGAAGAGGGATATGCCGAATCTGAGGAGAGCCATCTCCCTGAGGTATTCCCCAGGGCTGACATACGGACGGCCGAGTTTGAGGAGGATATCCGGCGCCGGGCCGAATACCCGGAGTCGCTGTTCCCTATGGCCACCGACATCCTCTGCCGGCGAGTCGAGGATTGGTTCCGTAGAGAGCTGCTGTTTTATGTCTCTGACATTGAACTGGCCTATGGGCTGAAGGTGGAGGTCTCCGGCCTGCTCACCAGCAGCTTCTCCAGCGACTCGATGGCCCCCGTTTCCAAACAGGAGGCCTACATCGAGAAGGTTCAGCAGCTGCAACAGGACGGATGGACATTCCAGGCCAACCACGGCAGTATGGAACTCGTGGACTGTCCCACCAACCATGTGAAGATCCAGCAGATCGTCAGCAACCTGAACGGCCGCCTGTATGAGGTGCTGTTGCAGGGAGACCGCATCCGGAAGTTCTCATTCCGCATTCCAAGCGACCAGTGCCGACAGCTATTCTATCAGCTGTCCGGAGAGGCCCCGGAGAGAAAGAAGCCGGAGAGCAAGCTGGTCACTAAGGACGATGAGGCCGTCATCCAGAAGGCTGTGAAGGATATCCAATTTGCCCTGTCCAGCATCAACATCATGGATGACCGAAGTATTATCCTCTCGCTGCTGCGGAGCTACACGGAGACGATCGAAACTATCCTCGGGTTCAACGACCTGAGATGCTTCAATATCGTCAAGACCCGCCATGCTGAGGAGGCCCGCAAAAATTGCAGTCTCCGGGAGCGGCAGGATAAGATGAGCGAGGCGGCTCTGGAGGGTCTGGATATGTGGGACGCCTACGAGAAGATCGAAACCGGCCTGCAGAAGGTATTCTATACGCTGGGCATGCGAGTCTCCGACCTGCGGGCGTCCAGCTATGCGACTACCCGGTTCTCCGCTATGCCGCGTACCTACTATAAGGAGTGTGCATTGCGGGAGGATTTGGAGTTTCTGCCCGAGCCCGGCGACCGGTCCGTGTATCTGATCAACACCCCGGAGAATATTTTGAACCTGCAGAACGCTCTGTGGGAGACGATGCCTGGGGCCAAGATCGAGAAAATTGAGAGTGCCATGCGCGGCCATGGGCAGGCCGTGAAGAAAATCGACTTCACCATCAGCCCGGCCGACATCGCTAAGCTCCTGGAGAAAACCAAAGACTTGGAGGAAGCTCCTGATTTTTAAGCAAAACGACAAGGGCCTGGCATTTCGCCAGGCCCTCGTTGTTGTCAACTGCCCCGACATATACATTGCCGGAACTTTGTTTGTACAAACAGTGGAGCTATTCCGGCGTTGCTCCAAGCAATTTACCATCTCCCTCCACTGGCGGCCCTGAACGCCATACATAGGGTCCAGAAGGGGCCCCGTGTGGAGAGTGATTCCGGCAAACAGAAATTTCCCTGCCGCATTTCTTCGTTAAAAAAAGGCCCGACAACCGCACATCTCTCCGTGGCAAGATAATGTGCCGTCGTCCGCAGAATGGATGCCGGCTAATCTGCATAAGATTGTTTCAGCAACCCCACTTTGGAGAAATCAAGGAAGGAGAATACATACATGCGCTGGCTTGAGAACCTAATAGGCCTTTATCTGGGCCACGCCGTCATTCTGGAGGTTTGGCAATGGATGGAGGTCCAAATGTACGGTGAAGTCCAGGTGCGGGATGTGGATACCGTCGTTACGCTGCTTTACCTGGCGTTCGTGATGATTGCCTATTGGAAGGGCCGTTGCGATGGTCACAATGACAAGGAGGAAAGCAAACATCAATAACCCACCGCCTATAGAGGCGGGGGTTTGCCGGAAGGCAGACTCTGATTGATTACCCTTGGCGGCCCTGGTAAGTCTACGGATACTACCGGGAGCCCGCTCCGTTACTTAATTGCTTGATTTTTAAGGATATTTTAATTACAGAAGGGAGGAATGGGGCGATTCCTCTCCCACCTACAGAGGTGGGAGTATCCTCGCCCCGATTTTGATGAAAATTGAGGCCGTTAAGAAAGGCGATCTGCTGATCAGCTACCTGGCCGCGAACTATGAAGGCCGTGATACGCTGGTCATCGAGACTGAGAGCCCCTGCTCCAAGCAGGAGTTCATCGCCCTGATGAGGGAGTTGGACAATATGGGAGTTCTGCCACCTAAGAATTTGCGGACACCTGGCGCCACCATCATCATCGAGATGCCCTGGAGCAGCGCCTGCAAGCTGGTGACCAAGTATCACAATGGGAGCATCTCCCTGGCCGCTTACCGCGGTGGGAAGCTGATCTCTGAAACGCCCGATGGCAACAAGTAAGGAGGAGAAAAATATGTATAACAAGCAGGATTTGGAGAAGCTCAAAGGGAATCTGAAGAAGATCGAGGAGTTCTGCAGGCAGAACTATATCCCCCGCATTCCTAACCGGGAGGACCGCATTTCTGTCAACTTTGGACTCATGGAGTCCTACCCTGGGCAGTGGGGCCGGAAGCCGAGGTTCTCTTTTGGCATGGATGGCCGGGGCAATATCTGGTTTCGCATCGGCGACCTGTTCCTGCATTTCGACGAGGACAGGGAGCCCAGCGTCTACAAGAACAATATCTATGGTGAGGACCTGCTCCTGAATTGGAGAAAGGTCAAGGGACTCATCGAGTCCGAGCTTATCATTCTGACTGAGAAGAGGGAACTCCTCGAAAAGTTCGAAGTCTAAAAAAACAGGAGGAATTACCATGAAGAATTATGAGAAAATTGCCGATTTTTGCAATGAGGACCCTGTCCTCTTCCGGCAGGCCTTCGTGGCTTTTGCTGGGCTCGGCGCCGTGAAGATGAAACATCTCACCCCGGCCATGTTTGATGACAAGAACGATCTCTCAGATGAGGACATCGAGAAAGTCGTGGAGATGGCCAAGCTGATGGCTGAGCTGTCTTCGGACGCCCTGTTCGCCATCATCCAGCGCAATCTGCCTGCCGTCGAGGGTGACGACAAGGAGGTTCCCTTCCTCCATGAGTTCGGCGATGAGGACGACATCTGCCCTTGCTGCGGTGCTGAAATCAAGTACTGCGGCGAGCATGATCCGGACGATTCCGGGTATACCATCGACTGGGAGTGTCCCGAGTGCGGCGCCACCGGTAAGGCAGGCTACACGGCTGTGTTCGACCGCCACTACAAGGTGCGAGATGCCATTGGACATGATGTCCCTGGGCGTGACCATTAAGGAGGGCTGGGCCAATGGAACGAATCAGCAAAGATCGCTACTATCTCAGCATTGCTGAGATGGCCGCTCAGCGGAGCACTTGCCTGCGCCGGCACTATGGGGCCATCATCGTGAACAACGATGAAATCGTCTCGTCCGGCTACAACGGCGCCCCCCGCGGAGAAATGAACTGCTGCGACTGCGGCTACTGCGAACGAGAGGCCAAGGGCGTGCCTAAGGGCGAACGCTACGAGCTGTGTGTCGCAGTGCATGCCGAGCAGAATGCCATCATCTCTGCTTCCAGGCGGGAAATGGATGGCGGGACCATCTATATCGTCGGCATCGATGCCAAGGATGGCTCCTATGCCAACCCGGCGCCCTGCCTCATCTGCCGACGGCTCATCGTCAATGCGGGTATCACCCGCTGTGTGGGGCTGGTGAACGGCGAGGTGCGGGATATTCCACTGCATAGTCCGGAGTGAATCTCCCCGCAGCTAAAGCAGGGGGTCTTACGGCGGCACAGATAAAATGTCTTCCAGCAAGGCGACAACTTAATCGTTTTCCAAACAAAAAGGGTCTGGCGTTACGCCAGACCCTTTTGTTGTGTTCAGTTGTCGATGAGCGACTCATTGATATCGACGATTTCATCGGCCTCATAAACATTGTTTATGAGGAAGCCGTGCTTCAGGCACACCCATCCAGGAATCTCCTGAACGGCGTCTCCCCAGTTGAAGTTCCCGCAGGTCCTGTTCAGGACTTCTTTGCCCTCTTCCGTCTTCAGAAAGTAGGCAGCGGCGGCCCGGACACGGGCATTTGCATCAAAGTGAAGGTCGGCAGAGAGGATCTCTGCGCACCAGCAATTCTTCTCCGACCACTCCTCCCCGAATAGGTGGAAGCTGAATACTAGGGGTACCAGCTCCACGCTGTAGCCGTGGCTACCGTTCTCATGTCCGCTCTGGAAACAAACCAAAGAGGACAGTGGGTCGGCGGTGATGCACTTCCCAATGGTCGTGCCACCATCCGGGAATCGGAACTCCGGGACGACCTGATAGCGCTCCTTGTCACTAACCAATTTCACCGTGAGGCGGACGCCCGATGTGAAGGCGGCCTCGTACAGGACAAACTCATCATCCTGAATGACACCGGCCTTTTTGGCCCCCGGCGAGAGAGCGGTCAGATTGTGCTTCATCAGGTCGCGGGTATATTTCAGCACCTGCGGGCAAATCGGAACCTGAACAAAGTGCTTTCCAGACATATTTCTTCCTCCTTAAAATTCGATATCGTCCAAATCAGGAATCTCCTCGCCCAACCAGGAGGCGGCACGCTCCGCAACCGACTGCGGGATATAGCTTTCGCCATCCGGCACAGCCCGGCCATCCTGCAGGGCAGCCCGCATGATGCCGGCAACCTCTTCAGAATCCTCGGAGATCAGCACCTGGCGCACCTCATCGCGGCTGAGTACGAAGGACACGCCGACGCGGGCCCAGAGCTTGTAGCCGCCAGTTGGGCCCGGCTTAGGCTCGATCCGGGTGGAGAGCTCCTCCACCCGGCGGGCCACAGCCAGCTCCAGGTTCTGGGCAACATCAGCGGGTTCTGTCTCCCAGGGAATCTCCTGGAAGGAACTGACCTCCTTGGCCAGCAGCTGGTTCAGCAGAGCAGCCCGATCCTCGGCAGTCATGGCTGCGGAACCATCCGTCCTGCGGACCTTTTCCTCCAGCTCGACGATCTTCTCAGACAGGGCAAAGTCAGCCCGATCCAGATCGTCATCGCAGAAAAGCATATACAGGGCCATCCAGCGGAAGGCCAGGTATTTTGAGATATTTTTCTCCACGATTATTTTTCCTCCTATTTCTATTTTGTCGTATATCCGCCAGTTCTGGCGTATCGGGCCTCACGGGGCAGGTTTTCTTTGATCCAGGCCGAGAGCCGTCGCCTGGTGGGCGCAAGGTCGTCGTCCTCGAACTTGAGAAGCTGTTCCCAGAGCCGGGTACTGGTGTTTTCATAGGTATCGGCCAGCGTGTACTCGCCGGAGTCACCCTCGTCCCTCAGCCACTTAACCAGTTTTGCGGGATCGCACTCCTGGTATTTGAGCCGGGAGACAATGCCCAGAAAAAGGTCGGCCTCCTCGCTGAGTATCGCACACATATCCTGGTCCGGGTGCCCATACCGGTAGTGCCGGATGATTCGGGCAACCAGACGGGAAATATCCTCCAGATAACTGATGCAGAGGTATTCCTGGACATCTCCAGGAACCTCGATCATGGGGATCCGCTCCAGCATCGAAGGTTCCACCGGCGTTGTGGTGAAAAATTTCGAGTACCGGCTGTACTTCTGCTGGACGAGGTCCTGCAGACCATCCTCGGGCACCCGAAGCAGGACATTGGCATCCAGCAGAGCCGCCCAATAGGGAAGACTTTCGCCGTCGCAGACATACACCAGGTTCCGGTCTTCGCAGCAAAGGTAGGAGTTACGGCCGCAGCGCGGTCGCAGTCCCTCCTCCCTGATATGCTCCCACGACTCCTCAGTCGTGAGATGATACATGTACTTCATGTCTCCAGCCCTCCTTCAAATATCCGTCCTTAGGCATTGATCCAGGTGGATGCGCCTGCCGTTGGCATTGAAGTAAGGTCGGCCGCCGCCCGTGTAGTAGACCTTGGCTCGGTGAGCGATCTGCTCCCGGTCAGTACCTACGAACAGCCAGCGCACATGGTCCTGGTCGATAATGTCGACCTCATAGCCAGAAAGGCCCAGACTGTAGTATCCTTTCATGGTCAATATCTCCTTTCCATTACTCTCCTTCAGTGTGGAACACCCGGCGGTGGTCATCCTCATCCAGACGGTCGTTTGGCCAGGCTCGGGTCACAAAACCAGGGGTGACTTCATACTCTCCGGCATTGTGAGGGTAGATGCCATCCTTACTCTCGACAGGAGTCCCATCGTGCTTTGCGATGCGTTCTACAGGGACCTCGGCAATTTCCTGCCTTGCCAGGTTCGGACGGCCTGGGTCAAAGCCACAGAGGCCTTCGCCGCCAGGAGAGTACTCAATCAGGGCAAGTCGCTGGTCGGCCTCGCCGGTCTTGGGATTGACTCTCCAAACCTCAATCCCCGGATATTCAGGGTCTACATAGGGAGTCGCAACAAGCGATCCACCGGGCGTCCGGATGGAGAATCCTTCCAAGACGCTCGCATTCCAGGTGCTTCCATACTCGGCAATCGGCAGCCGGATCTGGGCTCCGTCTCCCTCTTCGGTGATATAGACGGCCAGGAAGGCGTCACCATTCCGGCCCACTGCCATGCAAGGAGCATCGGACAGGAGGACACTTTTTGCGACCCATGTGGTAATGAAGAGCTGCTGACCAGTTTCAAGGCCATCCAGATTTTCTGGATTCAGGACTCTTGTCGGTCCCCTCATTTTACACATCTCCTTCCTTCAGCGCAGAGGCATCACGCGGTATGCCTTCAGCCAATAGCGCAGGTCAGCAATGGCCTCATTGGGGTCGTCATAGCTGTCCCATACGATGTTTTTGTCAAAGTCTCCCTCGTCGCTGATTGTGTCCACAGTCACATCGTAACTGCCGTCATCGGAGTTAATGAAGCAGCAGATGTAGTAGTCGCGGAATACGATACCGTAGGCGCCGCGGGCATCCACATAGAAGCCAGGCAGCCGGGCGGCGATGATTGGTTCCATTTTGGGATCGATGTCAATGCTGAATTTCATGTTGTTCTCCTCCTTAATATGTATAATGCTCCACCTTTGTTGTGTCTCCAGATTGGGTGCTGTTTAGATAGTATGCAGGGATGATCAAATCAATTTTGTGCAGACAGCTTCTGCACAAATTGGACAGAGTTTGAGGTTTGAGTCTTTTCTAGCGAAGAAATGGGCGGAGGTTCGGTTTGCTTGCTGGAGACTGTGGCACGGGCCGGTTCCCTCGCAGGAACCTATGCCTGGTCCGTGTGGTTGCTCTCCCCTGCTGGACATCTTTGGGCTGGGTGTAGCGCACAACTGGCAGGTTGGCTCATTGCTGCAGCCTTTCGAAGAAAGGTTGTGCGGTCTAAAACGATTAGCCCTGCGAAACGGTTTCGCCCAAGCTGCTCCGGAAGAATGGCTCACTCCTGTCCTGCATATGATACAGACAGAACCCCAATTTTGGAGATATGGCAAATTTTCAGGAGTTCAATCATGGAGGCTGTTTCGTTTTGTGCAGGGGTTTGGCATCCACACGGACCCCGGCATAGGTTCCCTACGGGAACCGGCCCGGGCGATAGCCCCCGGTAAGAAAGCCGAACCTCCGCCCATTTTCTTTGTTAAAAAAGACCTGCATCCTCGAAAAAAAACACAGGCGCCAGAGGGAAACTCCTCCGACGCCTGTTTGTTGTTGCAAACGATCAACTCTTCTGAGCCATCGGTACAAAGTCTGGGCATTTCAGCACATAACCATAGTCCCGAGCGATCCGCCGTTTCGACTCTTCGCTGAGACCTGCCGGACAGAGATAGTTCTCATGTTCCAGGCAGCAGTCCTTGGCGCATCGCTTGCATATGCAGTCCGCCCAATCGCAGCCGGCCTTAGTGCTCCTTCTCCTGCTCATCCTAATAGATACCTCCCCAACAGAATTGCCGCGGGAATACAGACACCCAGGTATAGGAGCATCAGACAGAAGATCCGCCGACTTTCCCGCAGTCGGAAATAGTCCCCAACGACCTCCTTCAGCCGGTACTCCTTCTGCTCCTCCTGATATGCATTGAGCTTGCACTCGCCGCACCGGTCCCAAAAGACCAAGACTGAGGTAATGCCCAGAATCGAGAGGTGGTGCAGAGCAACTAGGATAAAGAGCCCAAAGAGGAAATACCTCATTCGTCCTCACCGTCCTCCTCCGAAGGGGCCTCGCCGAATTCCTCCAGAAGCTCCTCATAGACAGCGTCGGAGCTGTACTGATCACCCAGGTTGTCCATCTCGGCCAGCCGGGCGGCGACCTTGAGCAGCCGCTCCTTGTCAGTCAGGATCTCATCGTCAGAGACGGCGAAGGGCCAGCTTTCAGTAGTACCAGCCTCGAACTCGATGTAGTCCAGTACATCCTGTAGGGCCGTCAGCACATGGAGCAGCTCGCGGTCCTCGGTGGAAATGCCCAGCCCCTCCAACATAGCCTCCAGATACTCCTGCTCCTCCTCAAAATCCATGCCCTGTTCGGACATATACTTGAAGATGTTGTGCAGTAGCGTTGCAGCCTTGCCGTGGATGCCGTACTTGCTCGCCAGGTAGTCCACATAGCCGTCCTTGGAATCCGGTTTCGGGAAATCAGGATTCTCCCCATCCGTGGACTTGAACTCGACCTCCCGGAAGCCAAAGGGTTGGTCCAGGTAGTTCTTGCCGTCCATCCGGACTACATCCCCAACCGACAGAGACCGCATCGTCTTGCCGTTGGGCCTGTCGTCGCGGTTGAACATGGAGTGGATGCATTCCAGTACGGCGTCAGTTCCGAGGCCGCTGGGTACTTCTACCGGACCGGCGAACACCGGGGAGTAGTACTGCGCCGGGACAGGCGCCTGAGAGTCATCCTTGTGCATCTCCAGCAGGAAACCGCAGTCGTGCAGGCTGGCATAGGGAGCCTGGAAAATAATGATGTTCTTCGTCATGTTGTTCGTTCCTCCTAAAATAATATGTATTCTCCTGAAATTGGGATGCTGATGCATGCTATGCCTATCTGTAGAAATCTATTCTGTTTGGGAATCTTGTGACAGGAGGTCTTCCTTAGCAAGGAAATGTGGCGGGAGTTTTCCTTGTTGCCTGATGCCGCAGCCCGAGCCGGCTCCATTCCGGAGCCTATCTCGGGTCCGTGAGACCAGCCTGGACTGGTTGTTAACCATAAACAATTAGATTGCTCCGCGGTTGTGCCAAACGACCAGGGCGGAATGGTTCTAGGCAAACTCGCATATCGTAATCACATGCGGGAAGAGAAAAACTATTGGCGAAAAACGAACAAGCTGTCCAAGAACTTAATCGGTTATGAAAGCGAGGCAGCCTCCGAATCTTCGGAGGCTGCTTTCTTTTGCCCTTACTGTCGCTGCCGCAGCCACTCCTCCGCCTCCTGCTTAGCCGCCAGCAGAGCCCGCATAAAAACATCCGACCCGCCCTTGTCCGGGTGGTTCACCATGGCCATCTCCCGGAAGGCCTTCTTAATTTCCTCCTCTGACTGCGGCAGATGATCCAGTCCCAGAATGGCGCAAAAATCGGGCAGCGACTGGGCCGGCGGCAGGCTCTTCATGCCGGCAATCCAGTTCTGCAGATCATAGATGCCACGGTCCACCAGTCGAGCCAGATCCTCCAGGGCCAGCACTACTTGGGCGAAGGCGTCAGAGCCGTAGGACAGATTGTGTCCCCGCGCCTGGGCGTTCTGGACAGAATGCTCGAAGCGGTACAGGCTGCCCTTGTAGTGGAACTGGACCCAGCAGCCGGTTCGGTTGCAGTCCCAGTCGTATTGCTCCGGTTCAATTCCAAGCCGCTCCATCACCTTGCCCAGCTTTTTCTCATAGAACTCCAGGGATGCGTATTGTTTCCTCTCTGCCATTTTTCGATTAGCCTCCTTTCTAATACCGGACTACCCGCAGGGGCAGTCCTCTTTTCTTTGCCTCGCCGATCGTATGTGCCGTACCTCGGGATTGTCCATCCCAGAAAGCGACTACCGCATCGGCAGCATCCAACATCTGCAAATTTCGCACCATGCCAGCCCGCCTGCCCAGGCGCTCCCAGTCGGCCGGAAACTCCAGCACTTGGATGCCCCGCTCCCGGGCATAGCGGGTACCCAGTGTGTCGGCGCCGCGGGCTATGCCTGAGATGATGGCGGTTGGCCTCTTCTCGCGGAAGAACTGGTCGCACTTAGCCTGGAGCAGCCCGTAGTCGGCAAAATCACGGCCGCCGGCGATGATGACCTGAAAACCCATAGGGCTGCTCCTTTCCCTGCGTGGCTGGGTCGTAGCTGACAACATGGAGAGGCAGGCTCCGCATGATGGCCTCATTTTCCAGCCAGGCGGTCCATTGGTCTCTGCCGTCCCAGAATAGCACGACTGCACCCGTCTTGTCCAGCATGTGGCGGTACCGGGCCCGGGCGGCGGCAGGCGTCTCCTGCCAGGAACTGGGGAAACGAAGAACAGGGCTGCCCCAGGCTCCGGCATAGCGGATGGCCAGCCGCTCGGCGCCCCTGGCACAGCCGGAGATGATGGGCGTCACGCCCTTGCCCTTGAGGTATCCGTCCAATTCGCGGCGGAGCAACTCGAAATCGGAGAAGTCGGTGCCGCCGCTCACTAGAACACGAAAGCTCATGTCCTGGCCCCCTTACGGTCGAAGAAACCCTCCTTGCTGCGAAAGTCCATGACCTTCTTGACCCCCTCATAGACCTTGTCTGCCCGGTCGATGCAGCCCTGGATACTGCGGATGATGAGCTTGTTGACGGCATTCTGGACACGCTCGTCCAGGACCGTCATCTCAGCCTTTTTCTTCCGCTCCTCGGCGGCCCCCTTGGTGCCGGTCAGCTTGGCCAGCTCTACCGTCACCTTGGCGTCCATTTGCATGTCACGGAACATGTTTTTCACACTGTACTGGTTGAGCTGAGACTGGAGCCGGGAGCACTCGGCGGGAATGCGCATGGCCAGGGACTCCAGCTCAAAGGCGGAGAGTTTGATCTCGGAGATGACAGAACCGTTGACCAGCTTGATCTCCACGCAGGAGTTCACCAGGTCGATGAGGTCCTGCAGGGGCTTAGTGGCCTTGGCGATTTCGGCCTGGGCATAGACTTCCAGACTGTCGATAAGCTGCTGCTGTTCGGGAGTAAAGATATCCATATTGTTGTTCCTCCTGTAAGTCTTTGATGTTAAGCCGGGGCGGTCCGGCGAAGTTGTTTTGTTCACACTATTATTATATGCAGATGTGCTGTTTCGCATTTTTAGAATGAGGGGCGGATGGGCCTTTTGCCAGCCATGATTCTCCAAAAACAAAAAAGACCTGGGCATCCCAAAACAGGAAGCCCAGATCATGATTGCAGACGGCCACAATAGGCAGCTTGAATTTTTTCTCCTACCTGATGCCGCAGTGGATCAGCTTGTTCCGGTCCAGGGCAACCATGTCCTCTCCCAGCATATTCCACCACTCATTCTGTCCGCGTGCCCGCGAGAGCAGCTTCTCCAGATTTTCCTTGGAATCGACCCGCACCAACAGGTCATAGTTACTGACCTCAACCGGCTGGCCCATCAACACAAATTCGGGCAGCAAGAAGGTCATATCCTCCCCCACATGCTCCGCTGGATCTGGCATATTGATGGGCTCCAGCACTGGCAGCCAGGCAAAATAACCATTGGGCCGGTAATAACCACAGAACATGGCCGCATGCTTCTGGTCACTGATCCACCCCAGGTCCCGGCCTCGCATCGTCGGGTTGCCGATCACCTGTGTCCAGAACATACCGTCCTTGGTGGGCCGGGACTCGGCGCCGGCCTCCGCCCGGGCAATCAGCAGGTCCGTCTCGTCCTCATTAGGGCGACTCTCCCAGAGCCTGGCATCCCGCATGCCTGCGATCGGCTCGCTGGGCTCCTTATGGATGTTCGGGATGTGGCACATGAACTCCATTCCAGACATCTTGACCACAGACCCGCGGATAGGAGCCGTACCTGTGCATCCGGAAATGAAGCCTGCCTTCTGGAGCTGGCTCCAGCTAACATTGCACAGCAGGCTTTCCGCCGCAATCAGTTTTTTGCCGACACACAGCCAAGGGAGCATTGCCCCAGGCTGGCCATCGCCGAGCTCTATCTTTTGGTCTTTCTGGTACTCCGGACACGGGCTATGCGGAACAGAAACTCCGTCCAGGTACAGAGACCCGAAAATGGCGATATCCATCATGTATGATTCCTCCTTTTTTTTGGATTGATCCAAATTGGCGTATATGTTGTGATATGCCAATTGGAAGACAGCTATTCCAGGCAGCAAATTGTTGTGAACTACCACACGACGGCAGGCCTAGCGAAGCGGCCTGCGTGGAAGTCGCAGGCTTCGGGAGGCAGGAGGGACGAATGTCCCGAATGGCTCCCTCTATTTTCCTGTTTAACCGGTCTTATGGGACGATACCGACCGTCCATGCCGTAGTAGTGCAGGCCAATCCCGGTGTTCCTATGGTCGGGCATGACCTACATTGTAAAAGTCAAGTAGGAGTGCGACTAACTCACGACTAAAGTCACGAGAATGCGGCGCACTCAGCTTTCAACAACAAAGAACCGCCATTCCCAAAAGGAGGTTTCACGGACCCGGCAAAGGCTCCGAAAAGGAGCCGGCCCGCGGCAAAGGCCGGGGGCAAGAGAAAGCCCATCCGCCACATTTCTTCGTTAAAAAAGACCCACAAACCCTGTCAGCCAGGGTATAGCGTGAGCATGGCTGCCCTGTCCAGTAGGATCTCCCTCCCCCCTGCCCACTGGCCCCAGAGTCCAAACTCAGCTACTGCATCAAATTCAGAAGCAACCTCCAGTACCACATCATAATCGGTGCAGGAGACCAGCTTCCAATGCAGGATATCGCCCGGCATGACGACAGAGACCTGCTCTCCAACCATACTTTCAGGAGAGCATTCCTGAATGGGCTCCAGCACCGGAAGAAACCCAATATGGTTCAGAGAGTGGACATCCAGGGGCGCATCCTTGCTGACCCGGAATGCAAAATGCCAGCCATGGTCCTTTAGAAATGGGTCGAAGATGGCTACAACGACCTGCCTGTGCATCTGAGCAAAGAACTGGACCTCCTTCTGGGTCGCCTCGCCCCATTTCTGCAACAAGGCAAAGTCAGGGCACTCCCCAAGTCCGCTTGCCCCGGCCACATAGGGCAGCCGGCAGATATAACGCCCGCCATCCAGTGTTACAGGCTTGCCTTCCAGCAGATGTTCTCCAGCAATGAACTTGGGCGATAAAGTCAGGTATTGAGGATTGGCAGCAATCAGCTTTCCGCTGCCAGCCACCCAGGCGGTCTTCATGGTCCCATTGGAATCCGTGATCCGCAGGTCCTTTCCAGATTTGAACCGGGTGGCAAAAATGGAGCCAAAATGAACAAACTCCGGCATGTACATCACCTCACATATATTATATGCACTTTGCAATTTTGGCATTTTGGGCAAAAGAAAAGTCGGGCCCCCGAATGGGAGCCCGGCGTTGACTTCGTCAAAGAAGGTCGTCGTCATCAACGAGCGGCTTTCCCGCCAAATCATCATAAACACGCGGCTTTTCCGCCAAAGGGTCGTGGAATACGGTCGGCCCGGAGAGAACATCTTCTCCCGCTTTGGCCGCACCGAACCGCTGGGGACTACCCTGGCACATCAGCGAATGCCCAAAACACTTTAGATTCAGCCCCAAGATAGTATTGGCGATGTCTTTGGGCTCCTGGTAGTCTGCGTCTCCGAGCCGCTCCGCATACCGCCAGGCGTCCTCCTTGGACGCCCCGGCAAAGATGAGGGCATTGCGAAGGTTGGACGCCAGCGTTTCCTTCGTCTGCTTATAGAGTACGCCGCCCCGGTCCACCTGGTTCCAGGATTGGAGCGAGATGGTGGCGGCCAGCTTGCTGCGGTAGGCATAGGTGAACAGATCCACCAGCTCCGGCGCCGCAAACTCCTGAAACTCGTCCACATACAGCACCCGCGCCCGCCTGGGTTCGCCCATGCGGATCATCGGCCGCCGGTATTTGAGCAGGGCCAGCAGACCGAAAAAACGGGAGAGGCTGCCGAGGGTGGGCTTTGCCGCAGAGACGCAGATGACACAGTTGTCAGAGACCAGCCGGTCGAAGTCGACCTCGCTTACCTGCCCTTTGTCAAAATCCGGGTTCAGCACTGTCCTGAGGTGAGGCTCAGAGATCAGCTTTCCCAACAGAAGTCTCAAACAGGCGGTCTGCTCGAAGGGCTTGGATCGCTCGGCATAGTACTCATTGATGAACCAGCTGGCAATGTCTACATTTTCCTGCCATTCGGCATCTGACGATGCCTTCATCTGTCCAAACTTGGAGACCAGAGCGCGGCCCTTCTGGCCGGGGTTCTGAAGGACTGTGTTTATGTTGATGAAGGTGGCGTATTTGCCATCGACCCCTTCCGCCTTGTCCAGGCGTTTCAACACCTTGACCGCGTTGCTCAGCAGCGACTCATTGAGTGCCCGCAAGCTGGGCGACAGGTCAGACAAGTACTCGCTGACAACGATGCGCAGGTCTTCGAAGACCTCGTTTTCATTTCCAACCAGAGGATTGAAAAAGGGGCACCCTTCCAGCCGTGGGTCCAGCAGGACATAGGGCCGGCCGACCTCTCGGGCGCACCGGGCGGTGGCCTGCGTGGGGATGCCGTCTGCATCGAATACAGCAACGCCCATCAGGGGCTTGCTCTGGATGTCCTGCTGGATCATGGGGAGCATCACCATCTCTCGCTTCCGGGAGTAGGGCGCGCCCAGCAGGACGGCGCCGAGGGTACGATCCTCGCCTTCGATGGCGAGCTTAGGGGTGATATTGATCTTGTTGCACATAGTTGGATTCCTCCTAGTTTTTTATCCCCGCTTGCGGCGGGCATTCAAATCGTATGCACAACGAGACAAAGCTATTCTCCTTAGCCGGCGGCCGGCTTGCGGGTCATGTTGATGTTGATGAGCCCTGTGTCATCCAGGCTTTTCAGATCAGCGATGAACTGCCGGCTGATGGACACCGGATTCGTCACCTTGGTATCGGCGTGGGGTACGAAGACCTCCAGGGCATTCTGGTAGAACTCAATGAGGATGGCAAACGCCTGGGTTCGCTCCCGCTGCTGAGGGTCGCTGCCGTCGCCGGAGAATACGGAGAGATGCAAGTTCTTCTGCGCCTTTGCCAGCTCGTTCTTCAGCCAAAAGTACTCGTTGGCTGTGCAGGTCAGCTTCTTGATTTTCTTCTTCATGGTCAAAACACGCTCCTTTCGGTGGTTGCTTCTATTATATGCAAAGCCAGCCAGACCATTTACCGCAAAAAGACGCCGGAGAGGATTTTCCTCTCCGGCTTGGGGTAGATATGCGGTTAGTCGTCGCTCTTGCCACAAGAAGATCCGCGGGTCGGCAGGACGATGGCGTCGATGTCCGCGCCGCGCAGCAGGATGGGATCCAGGGGAGCGGTCATGGAAATGGACACCGGGATGCGTCGGTTGGCATTGCAGGTTAGCACTGCTTCCATGGCCTCCTTCATGTACCTGGTGTTGGCCGTCTGCCGCATCACAGGAACCTTGTCGATGGCCGACTGCAGGGCCGTCTTCAGGGTGTGCAGATGCTCCTTGGCAGATTTTTGCCCCTTCTTGGGCTGTTTGGTACTGAAGGTGACGCCATACTCATGGTAAATGAGGTTGGCGGTCATTTCCTTCTTCACGGAGCCCAGCTCGATGGTCACATGGGTGCCCGCAGCGGGGGTGAAGACTGGGTTGTGGATGGCGGCCACGAAGGAGCCTCCCTCAGCGTTAAACACCGGTATTTCCACGCGGGCGGCGCGATAGCCGTCACTGGCCCACAAGTAAGCGCGGATTCGATTCTTTTCTTTCTCTTCGATGACCTCGATAATGAACTGGTTGCAGATTTCGGCGGCGAAGGAGGTCCCCTTCTTCTTGTCCATGAACTTGCGTCCGGCAGAAATGACCCGGGCGAAATCCTTAGCTGTAAACATAACCATATTCTTCATAGTAATTTTCCTCCAATAATTTGTATATCTCCAGATTTTTGTTGGTTTTCAAACTTCCGCAGGAAGTTCAACGGCTGAGTATCTCCACTCCGGATACCGCCGTTTTGCGGTCTGTGCGGCTTTTTCAGCCGCAGCCTTGGTAGAGTAGCGCTTGGCGCCCTTGATACTGGCCGTGTACCGGACCTTATAGGGCCCCGGAAACCCAACCAGATAATTCGGGATACCACTGCCGTCATCCACCTCAACGATTATATTGCAGGGGGCGTCCAGCACAGAGGCAGAGACGATCTTGCACTTCGGGAAGTCGCGCAGGATCTCCTTTGCGTCGTCCACGCTGAAGATCATTGCCTCTCTCCGGTTTTTGCTGGTTGAGATGGAGCCAGGGCTCCGCTCGCTGACGAAGTACTTGCCGTCCTTAACCACGACCAGCTCATCCTGAGCCTTGGGCTTGGACGGATGCCGGACCGGTTCACCGTAATTGAGGGTGATCCGCGGGTAGAAATCCTTACCAGCGGCAATCTCCTCCTTGGCAGCCTTGATCCAGTCGTCCAGCTCATCAGTGGTGTGGATGTAAGAGAAAGACGACATCTTCATGTAACTTTCCATCACACAGCACTTGATGGCGCCGAACCGGTTGGCCTCGATTAGCTGCTCGATGGACACGGCATTCTTGCAGCCATTCTTGACCCAGGTAACCAGGCCCTTGTCGTCCACCCATTTGCCGCGACGCTGCCAGTGTTCCTGGTAGGGACCGCCGAGCAGCGGTTGGATTCGCTCCATCAGCTTTTCCTCAGTAACGCCGAGCTGGCTCATGAACACAGACCAGTCACGAACCCGGCGCTGGTTCCGGCCGCTGCCCTCATAGCAGTTGCTGTCGCCAGCAAGCCAAAGAGGGGTGTAGCCGGCTCCCGACTTCAGAAAAATTTTGTCATACTCAATCGTATAACTCATGTATATTCCTCCTGTATGTATATTTCCCCCTAATTGAGGCTCTGCAGTGATAGTATGCAGGTCTTCTTAGAATGATTTTGGATTGGGTGTAGGTTTTTTACGAAGAAATGTGGCAGGGATAGGTCTGTTTGCCTGCAGCAAAAGCCTTTTGGTGGAAAAAAGCAGCCCCCTTCCTCACGGAAGGGAGCTTTGTTTTACCGTCGCCGCCATAAAGCCCTTTGCTTTAGCTGCAGGGATATAAGGCGGCATCTGTGCTGGCGACTTCCCTCAGGGAGGTCGTGTGGTTTCTCATTTCGTCCCCCGAAGCGGGGGTACATACGCTGCCTCGCGGCAGGTTTGTTTCCTTAGACTAGGTACGGCCATGCATGGCCCGGGGCTGCAGACCTGGCGTAGCGGCCTGTGTGGGGAAAGCACCCCGGAGTGCGGCCCGTGTCGCGTCTCTGCTCACAGACTTCCCGGCATCCACTGAGGGCAGAAGCCCCCGACTTTAGCCGTGGGGTCTATGACTATTCGGTTGTTCTAAACGCCTGCACAGACAGCAGCCCATCCAGTTCCACGGCCGTCACACCCTGCACAGAGGATACAAAGCGGCTGCGTTCGGTAACCAACTGCGCACCATCCCGTAAAAGCAGGTCGTACTCTGAAATCTCGACCAGGTGCCCAATGACCGGGACCAAATCTCTGGTCCAGATCATCAGGTCCTTTCCGCACAGCTCCGGCCCAATCTCTTTGGAGACAGGCTTTAACTGTGGGCGGATATCCCGGCCGGTTCCCTTGACTGTTACTGCCGGAAGGAAGGATAGCTCATAGGCCAGATTATCGATATAAACGATCTGTCCATCATGATTCAGACTATTCTGTCGGACGAACCGCTCAGGCACAGCCTTAATGACTGGCTCCACCGCCTGGAACAGCCCTCGTTGGTGATGTTCCATGGAATATTGAGGCTGTTCTCTGCAGATGAGTTTCCAAACTCGATATTCTGCGTCTCCACATGGCGGTATTCCTGCCCCATCCGATATCCTGGATGGACGCAAATGTCGCCTACAATGATCGTCCCAAAGCTCCTGGTTCTCATCCTGGCAGCCCTCCTTGGTATGGCTGCACGCACCATACGCCGGAGCGGTCAATGACAACTCTGTCGCCATCTGTCTCTCCAAAATGCTTGCGGTCGCTCCCAACGATCGGGTGACATGCCGACTCCAGCATCAGGTCATAGTCAGAATACTCACTCAGGATGCCAACATATCCATGGCCGGACTTGGTCCAGACCCAGACCTGCTGCCCAACGCGGGTATCATCAACCTGGATCCGCACTGGATCCAATACTGGCCGCCAGCCCATGCCCTTGTCGCTGCCATCTGCCCTGTAGCTGGGGTTGTAGTCCATCTGAGGCATCCATGCAAGATGGGCGTTTGAGTACTCGGTTTCGTCCTGCCCCCAAGACAGATAGTCATTCTCCGGCCTGTCGAGCTGCCGCACCATCTGCCGCAGCTCAGTTGGCTCGCTCAGGTCAGGGCCACCTGCCGGAAGCCGGATCACAAAGGGCAGATGGTCGATGTTCACCAATCGTCCACCGGACAGGCAGAAAAAGTTCAGCACCTGCCAGTCCACATCCAGAAGAACATTGTAGCTGGCCACCAGCACATCGCCGATAATATCCCAGGTGATGTCCTTCCATGGCTGGGTGTCACCAATGCCGATCCGAGGGCTGTGCTGCAGCCCCATCGCCCGCCCATACTTGGTTCCAGGTACGGCTGGCTTGCCGTCTATGTTCAGAGTGCCGAGAAATATCTTTGCCATATATGTACCCCCCTTTTGATGATTGTCTCCAAAATTGGTTTTCTGAAACTATCCTATGCGGCTGTGGTAAATGCTATTCTGGTTTCGCCGGGACGCATCTTTTTTAACGAAGAAAAGTGTCATGGTTGTTTTTTTGCCAGGACTGTGGTACGGGCCGGCTCCATCCCGGAGCCCATGTCGGGTCCATGAGATGGCCGCAGTTGGACGAGTTGGTTGTTGTCTACAACGGTGAGGCTGTAACACCTGCCCGCCCCAGAATGAGAACCATCCACCCTGCATACTATCCAATCAGGACCCCAATTTTGGATACATATTTTGAAGGAGGAAAACAACTATGAGGTTTGTCAGTATTGAATCGTATATGATCCCCACTTTCGGCAACTGCCGCACGGAACCCTACGGCCGGATGGTGGTAGAGCACAACGGCGAGACCCGCACAGTCCGCTTCGGCGAGCGTGACGGGCTCGGCCGCCGCTACATCACCTTCAACCGAAAACGCTACTACTTCCACAATAAGGGCGACCTGTACTCCCCTGTATTCGTCTTTGAAAATGAGAAGCAGCCAACCTTCCCACCGGTCGCGGAGGAGACGGCGAAGGAGGCGCATTTGAGCAGCCTGCTGAACACCCTGGTGGATTCGATGGTCGATGAGATCCATGAAAATCTGCCAGTCATCCGCAAGCTGGCCAAGCTGGGCTTCAGCGAGGACGACATGACGCTCACCCTGGGCTTCCCGCCCGAGGAGGTGCGCAGCGTGCTGGAGGAGGAAAATGGCGTCGCTGACGCCTGCTGAGGAGGAAACAAAAATGGTATATTATGGAAAGTTTGTTGTGGACAAAGAGGAGGCAGCATTGATCGACCGAGTCCTGAAGTCGTGCAATGGGCGGGAAGTTGGCTTTGAAGGCTGTAAGGAGACCTGTCCGAACAAGGATTTCAGAGACCAGGCAATCTTCTACACGGTGCGTTTCCTGAATGGGAAACAGATGGATGTGAGAATCGTCGATGGCTGTCCTCCCTGGACAGAAGCCTCGCTGCTCGCCGAGAACGGCGAAGATCTCCATTGTACGGAGCCTGGGGAAGAGTTCTTCGGGCAGTGGATCCTCGACTATGAGGGAGATGTCTACCAGGTGCAGGTTCTCCGGGAAGGAGGCGATCTCAATGGCTGATGTTCTTCGTCTGATCCGTGAGTCGGCACAAGCTGAGATCGACGCCGGCGAGGACCTCTATATTCTGGAGGAATCGGCCGGCGAGTTGACTGTTGTGGACGACACCGAAGGCCACGATCGGGCTATCCGCTACACTGCTCATGACCGGATTACGCCGGCGTGGGTGGAGGAGCGCATTCTGGTGGCCGAATCGGCAAAACAGTGCCGCTACACGGTGAACACAAAGATCCTGGCCGAGTACCTCACCCGGGTCGTCCCCAAGGATGTGCTCCATACGCTGGAGAAAATCATCATTGTCACTGACGACGAGAAGGACTGGGAGGAGCTGTTCCCGCAGCTGGAGGACCGGCATGGAAACCCAATTTTGGAGGTCTGTGACCTGCCCGATGAGACCCTGGTGGGCTACCAGTGGGCGATGTACCAGGTTGTTCTGATCAACCTGAAGGCAATCATCAATGCAGCCAGAGAACTTTGGCCGATGGTGGGCATGATGGTGAAGTCCGAGGTCAACACCGGAGTCTGCACGACCCTGTTGCATGAGCTGTTCCATATGGCTCAGAATGATCCCTATGCCCCGGAGGAGTTGTTCAAGGGCCTGCCGAAAGACCCGGAACAGGCTGCCGAGGCCTGGGCGATCAACACCTGGGAAACTGATGGAGAATATGTTTTGAACCAACTGAAGGAGGAACCAACATGAAGAGATTTGTTGCTGTCTACGATGAGGCCGCTGTGCGCGATACCCAGATCTGCAAGGAAGACCCCAACAGCGTCTCTCCCGAGATGGACGATGTTTGGGAGGACTGGCCCAACGCTCCCGTGTACATTGGTTTGTTCGCGGGTGTGGATGAAGCCGGCGCCACCAAGGCCGCCTGTGAGACGGAGAGCTGCGACGCCAACTGCATCCGGCTGATCCCAGTAGGCGACTACGACGAGGAGTTCCACTACCTGTTGAAGTTTGCCGCCGGCGCCGAGTTCTGGACGAATGGCCTTCCGGCCGAGCACCTGCGGGCCCTGTGGATGTCCTACTGCTTCCACGAGGCGCTCACGGTGGACATGCCGGAGTACGCCGCCAAACTGGAGATTTTGTTCAACCATTTGCCGGACGACCATTCCGGTATCTGGTGGACGAGCTTCCAGGAGTTTGCCAAAATCATGGGCAAGTGGCTGCGCTGAATCCTACAAAAAAGTCCCTGCTGCTTCGGCGGCAGGGGCTTTCCTTTTTGGCAGGTCTCACGGACCCGGCATCGGTTTCGATACGGAACCGGCCCGCGCCACGGCTTTCAGCGAACAAAACGAACCCCGGCGGCTTTTCTCCGTTAAGAAAGAATGCCTCTTCCCTACTGTCGCATCCATGGGTTCTCCAATCTTTTTTAACGAAGAAATCGGGCGGGATGATTCTTCTTTCCAGACATCTCTCGCCGGAGCCGGTTCCCTCGCGGGAACCGATGTCGGGTCCGTGAAGGGCTCCGCCGTTGGCAACAACAATTTTGGGATACCACAAACAAAAAGGACCCCTGCAGCATCTCTGCCACAGGGGTCCTCATTGGATATCAGTCGTATTTGTTCTTCAAGTCTTCCAAGTGAGCTACCCCATGCCTAAAGGCAGGGGCTTCTGGCATGGCTCCACAACAAGTTGCTTCATCACCATGCATCGGCGTCCCCGAAGGGGACGCCGAATTGGCAGTATCCTTCTGGGAAGGACTTACCACAGGGCCGACTATTATGCTCACCTTTGCCGGCAAAAGCTCTCCAGAGGCTGTCTGCGGGGTGTTAGACCTCCGAGTCCACTATCCACGCAGCCCACATAGGCGTCGATCTGGGGAATGACCTATGGAGCCGCGGTTCAAGCGGAGACGGTTCCCCGGTTTGGGGAGCCTCCTTCGAGTAACGCTGGGACAACTGCTTTCGTCCGTGACCGGAGGGCCGTCCTCTGGCGGTACCCCCAGGCTTCCGGTGCAGTGCAGGTACGACCTGCTATGCCTTGAGCAACCCCTCCTTCAGGGCTGCGAGAGATTCGTATTCGCGGTAGTTGATCTTGCGGTAGAAGTTGTTCACGGGGACATTCTTGAGGGCGCTGTAGATGGCTCCCCACTGAAACCAATAATGAGTCCCTTTCTTCTTCTCGGGGATCAGGCGGGCCATATCCTTGGGAACAGGGTCCTTGAGCCCCATCCCCCGGCGTCCGATGACATAGGCCGCGGCCTCATGGATCGATAGACCCATCTGCCGCATATATTTGATCTTCCCGATTTGGGAAGTATAGGCGGGATTGACCTCCCGGACGGACAGATGGTACTTCTCACCCTTGCTTTCGGCCAGGGCTGTCATCTTTTCATGGGCGAACTCGCTGATTTTGCGGTTAGCCTTTTTATTGCCGTACAGCAGACATTTGTCCGGGTGTTCGATGCCCTCTATAGTGATTGGTTTGTTCACGGCTACGGCATAGCGGAAGATCTCCTCCAGGCCCTCCGAGATGGCATTGGATATCTGGTTGCTCGTGCGGCCCTCCATCTGTAGGGGGACTGTCCAGTGCCGCTGCAGCTCTCCCTGTGGGCCGAGCTCGGACGCGGCAAAGTGGTCGTAGTTCATGTCGAAGGCTACGCAGCCGTCATCGTAGCAGAAATTCTTGTTCGGATCCTCCGGCAGCGTGACCATGCACTTTACCTGGACGGCGTTGCCGCAGTCCTTGAGCGACCAGCTGACTGAGCCGGCAGGCCATCCGGGGATCTGCTGGTCGGGCGGCAGCTTCTTGTTGCGTTTGGCGATCTCGGAGGCGCTGACTGCCGCCTCCACCCACCCCTGTCCATAGGGGAACTCGACGCCTGGGATGGAGATCCATTTGCCGCTGTAGGTCTGGTAGGAGAAAATCTTTTTCTCAACATCGTAGCGAGCCATCCAACTGCCCTGCGGCCCGTCCAGGCGGCCAACCAGGGGCATCTCCCGGCGGCGCCGGTGCTTCCACATACCCTCCCAGGAGCGGAGCTCGTTGCGCCGCCTGACCTCACGCCGCTGGCGGAAGGCCTTCTTGCCGCCAAAACAGATATGGACGACGCCGGCCTTCTTCTCCCGCTCCAGGCGGGCCAGCTCGCCCTTGAGGTCGTGCAGCCGGCATTTCAGGTTGTTTATATTCGACTTGAGCCGCCGGATGCGCGGGTCCAGGTACAGGGTCTCAAACAGGTACTCGTTGCCATACCTGGTGGGCTCGCGCTTGCCGTTCTTAAAACCAACGAAGAAGGCCAGACCATCCTTGGTGACCTTCGTGCGAACCCAGCTGCCGAAGGGATTTTTGAAGGGTGGGATGATGCCGCCATTCTTGCGGGCCAGGCTGCGGGCCTTGAGGTTTTCCTTCGCCTTCAGGGACCGGGACAGCTGGTTGGAGGTATCCTTGATCTTGCCCTCGACCTTAGCGATCTGCTGGGTCTTGGTCTTAATATTCAGGGCAAGGGCTTCTTTGGCGGCTGAGACGATGCCCTTGGCCTCAGCAGTTAGACTTTGGACATGATTGGTCGCAAGTCCCTTGCCCCGATAGTGGAGGAACAGGCTCTTTTTTCCCAGCCGCCCCGGGCGAAGCATGTCGCTGACCATCGTATGCAGCAGATGATCGTGGATGGCAAAATCTGCATTCAGCAGCTCGGCGTCGGCAGCCTGCATAGCCCTCTTTTTAACTGGTTTGGAAGACAAGGTCCGCATGATGCATCACCTCTTGTGGGCCTGATTTCTATATCTATTATATGCAATTGCGAGGAAAAATATTTCCCCCGAAAAAAGCCACGAGAGCTTTCGCTCTCAGGGCTAATGTAGACCTACAATATGTAGGGGGGCATGGTTCAACCTAAATGGATTGTCCGCCGCTCACCCCACATCTAAAGAAGGGGGTCTGTGACCTTCTCCGAAGGTCATGTGGCGCGGCGACATAGATCACGACCATAATATGCAAACTGCCCGAAGCCTATTGGCACAAGAAACCCCGCAGCCGAAGCTGCGGGGCCTAGTCGTTTTAGGTTCTCAGCCCTCCTGAGCCGGGGCGTTGTAGGCGGCCTTACGCTCCTGCTCACGGGTTGCCAGACCAGCCTTGATGACCTCGCCGGCCACCGTATTCTCCCAGGCGGAGATATAGTGGCAGATGCGGGACATCATGCGGTACATGTCGGCGTCGGAGATCTGGATGAACGCCTCCTGCTTATCGATCATGCCGGACGAAGAGAAGGTGGTGGCGCCCGTCTCCTGGAAGTGGACAGGGGCCTTGGCATTGGTGATCTTCACAGTCCAGGGGTAGTTGCCCAGTTGGCCATCGCCGCGGAAGGTCTGGTGGAAGATGTTGAGCCGCTGCACCGGCACCATATCGCCGTCCTTCACTTGACCGAATGCATGGACGCGGTCCTGGGAGTAGGTGAAGTCCATGTGCCGGGGAACGATAATGGGGCCCAGGCCCGCAGGCGCAGTCTCCTCGGCCGCCCGGTCTCTGGTCTTGGCTAGCAGCTGCTTGGCACCGGAAGCCAGGACTGCCAGCCCAGGAACACCCTTGCCATCCTCATCGGACTTGACAATGCGCTCCAGGAGCTTGACAATGTTGTTCAGGACGCCAAAGCTCATCTCGGCACTCTTGGACAACTTGTGGTTAACGGCCCGCTGCTCCTTGAGGACGGCCAGGTTCGGGTCAATGACCTGGGTGCCGATGTTGCCCTTGCAGATTTCCAGTAACTGCTCGCACAGCTCAGGGCTGATATTGGCGTTCAGGGTGCGGGAGCTCTCGCCGGTGCCAGCCGTGTAGTCGCAGATGTAGACCTTAATGACGCTGACCGGGGCCTTGCCTTTTCGGCCGCCGGCGCCATGCAGGTTGGCATAGTCCTCCTCGTGGGCAGGTACCAGCCCATCGCGGAAATCAATGACCTTATTGCGGCCTGTTGCCTTGGTGATGATCGTGTTTACCATGAAAAAGCCTCCTTCAACTTCAAAGTTATTCTTCACTATTATTATATGCAGATGGCTCGATTTATATTTTAGGCCAATAGTTGTAGAGCCGGTCGCATATCATATTAGGAAAACGCAGGAAAAGAGTGGTTTGGATGAAAACGACCCTTCGGAAGGATCTGAATATTGCCATGGAGCACCCTGGCGCTCCAGAGTTCGAGGAGCGGGCTATCTGCCACTTTCTCGCTGCCCTGGAGCGGTACCGACGGACGCTGCCGCCCAACAAAACCTTGGAGCTGCGGCGGGAGTTGGCGAACCGGGAGCTGATGTATTTCCCGCCAGCGGAAAGCCAGGTCATGTCTGATTTGCATGCGCAGAAGCTGGAGAGTGGCCTCTTCGCTTGGATGGGAGAACCGCATTGGGAGAACATCCTGTTTATCGGAGATATTGGCATGAATGACCTATCCCGAATGGCTCAGACAATCCTCCCTGCTGGATATATGATGGTTGACCATATGGGCTGGTCCCGCGGTGAGGAACCACTGGTCACGGCCATGCTGGCGGATAAGTGAGGTTTTGGATGGAAAAGTTTAGAATTAGGAAGAAAGAATCGATCCGGCGAGCAATCGCCGTGGTATCGGTGGCAACCCTCTGCATGTCAGCCGGGGCCGTGGCGCTGGAGCCTCCTCCCATGTCCCCTCCCCTGTCCTGGACGGAAGGAAGCATGAATATCGAGGAGGAAATTTCGGTTGGATATGGGATGGCAACGCTGGACAAGGAGCCGGTGCCGGTCATATACTACAACCAGAGAGACCCGCAATATGGAAAGCTGCCATTTGGGACTGACATCATCGAAACGCATGGCTGTGGTCCGACGGCAATGGCGATGGTCGTATCTTCGTTAACAGACAAGCCTATGAATCCTGCACAGATGGCACAGTGGGCGTATGAGAACGGATATTGGAAAGAGAGGAAAGGCGCACTGCATGACTTGATTCCGGCCGTAGCGCAGGCGTGGGGCTTGGATGTTGTTGGCTACCAAGCGGAAGACGCCAACCAGGTGCTGGCAGCTTTGGAGCAGAAGAAACTGGTCGTTGTGCTGATGTGGCCTGGACACTTTACCGCCAGCGGGCATTTCATCATCCTGCGAGGATTGGATGAGGATGGAAAGGTCGTTGTAGCTGATCCGTCGAGCAGAGAGCGGTCGGAGGTCAGCTGGGATTTCCATCTCATTGTGGATGAAGCTGCAAAGAAAGCCGGGGCCAATGGGCCGTTCTGGGTCATCGGGTGAGGGTCGCATCTTTATTAGCGAAGAAATGCGGTGAGGGAGTCTTTGTTCTGCGATGAGCTCTCGCCACATTGGGTTCCTGCAACTTTCCTACGGGCAGTTGTGTGGTCGGAAGCCGTGTGTGGTCCGTGAGACCTGCGGCGTTGTTGCTAAGAGCGGGGAAACCTCACGGACACGGCACCGGCTCTGGAACAGAGCCGGCCCGCGGCAACAGTTCCCGGCAAAGAAAACTGCCCCATCAGCATTTCTTTGTTAAAAAAGAATGGTTCTCAAAATATAAAAATGGAGAAGTGCATATAATATAAGTAAAGAAGCCATTTAACTTTACAAAATGGACAGCGGGAAAGCCCGCTCCGTAAGGGGTGGGAGCAGTCAGAGTCCGCACAAAATTTTTAGGAGGAACAACATGAAAAGGCACGACGATAAAGAAATAACCGCCCAAAACCTGGGCGAGATGCTCCTGCGCAATAACACATCTATGACCCGAGGCGAGTTTTTCCACTGGTTGTCCCCCATCCTTTCTAGCAAGGGCTCCGGCATCCGCTGTGGCGATGTAGCCATCCCTGAGGGCCTTGGCGAAAAGCACTATCCGGTCGTCATGACCGATGCTGCAGCCGTCCCTGAGCATGGCCTGACTATCGATGAGATGTTTGGCGCCGCCCTCCATGTGCTGGAGGACCCACTCATCGGAGCCATCATTGCGGAGAACAAGGTTGCCTGGAACGATGTGGATTTGGACACGGTACCTAACAATGGCAGCGGAGCACTGTTCTCTGTTGTCATCAACAAAAAGTGCAAGTTCACCGCTATCTATGAGAGTGGTCCCGACTATATCCGCATTGCTTCCATTACAGGAAAGACCGATGATTCCATTATCAACCCCAGGTACTTCATCATTGAGGTAGATGAGTACGGCGCCATTAGCTGCCCGTCTATGGTGGCCGACGATCCGTCCCTTCAGGATAAGCTCGCTGAGATGGAGGCCGACAAGTCTGAAAACTGAGCGCAAAAAAAGAGCCCGTCAGGGCTCTTTTTTGATGCGGCGAAAAGGCCTGCTGCGGCTAGGGTCTTCGGCGAAGGCCCCGTACCGATCCATGACAAACACGCGGGTGCCAGGTTTGGCCTGGAAACTGTGAGTTTTGTCTACTAGGGTGACGATATGGACATAGGTTTCACCGGCCTCAAGGACTAGGGTGAACCCATGTTTTTCGTCCACAATGGCTGTGGCACACCAGTCGCCGGACTTTGGGACCATGCACTTGTCAGTGCTGTCCCATTCGGCCTGATGTTCCACGATTTCGGGGCCGAGCAGGCTGTTCAACCAGCCGACAGCGACCTCGACAACCATGCCTGGCTGGATCCAGGTTCGCTGCTGGGTCCGCTTCCGGATGTGCTCTCCAGCGATCACGGAGTAGTACTGCGACTGCAGACCGTAGTAGACTTCCGCTCTTGCGAGGAGGAAGCTCTGGTCTGCGCGGCCCTGAGACGCCATGTACAGCAGTTTTCTGCCGAACTCGACGCAGGTCAAGTGCTGCTCGGCGCAGGCGAGTATCTTGGATAGTTCTTGATTCTCATCTTTCTCGATGACCTCAAAGCGGCGGTCGATCATATGTATTCTCCTCCTTCGCATTTTGGCGCAGGTGAATATTTCCGCAATATCCGCCTGCGTGGGCTAGAATTGTGGAAATACCGCCCAACGCGATATGTACCTCCAATTTCGCAGCCAAACCTTGCCCCAAGGCCGCCTGCGTAGGCTTTTTGCCCTCTGTTTGTTGCCTCCTATATGTAAAATGACATTTTGGCCTGTCATGGCTGGCCGCGCATTGAGCATGGTGCGACTTGCTGTGTTTTCATAGCCTGCCAGGGGAGCAGAAAACTATGAGGAGCGAAAAAGGATATCCCCTTTGCCAGGTTCGTAGCCTGACTTATCTATGCCGCCGTAAAACCCTCTGCTTTAGCTGTAGGGATATAAGGCGGCATCCGTGCCCGTGTGCGAATACCCGAGCAAACATTGGCCTACCCCCTGCGGGGAGAATGAAAATATTTTCTACGCAACTGCATATAATATGAGTAGAAGTTCAGCAAGGGAAGTGTCCTATCCAAATATCCACCTATCCGCGCAGGGAAGGAGGTGTCCACCATGGAAAAAGCCTACAAGTTCCGACTGTACCCCACAGCAAAACAGGAAGAACTTATTCGCAAGACCATCGGCTGCAGCCGTTTTGTCTATAACCAAACCCTGGCTGCTCGAAAGGGCGCCTACGCTTCCGGCAACTCTATCCACATGACTTTCAAAGAAAGTCACAGCGGCTACGACTGTGTGAAGCTGCTGCCCGGGCTGAAGGATACCTACCCATGGCTTCGAGAGGTGGACTCCACCGCCCTTCAGGCCTCCGTGCTCAATATGGACCATGCCTATAAGAACTTTTTTTCCGGCCGCAAGGGCAGGCGAAAGGTGGGCTTCCCCAAGTTTAAGGCCAAACACCACAGCAAGGCCAGCTACACCAGCAAGGTCGTGGGGAAAAACATTCAGGCAACCGATAAGGCAGTTAAGCTGCCCAAGCTGGGGTGGGTGAAGGCCAAGGTCTCCACTCAGGTGCAGGGACGGATCCTCAACGCCACCGTCAGTATGAGCCGCAGCGGTAAGTTTTTCGTGAGCCTGTGCTGCACAGAGGTAGATGTCCCCCAGCTGCTCAGCACTGGCGCCGCAGTTGGCCTGGATGTGGGCATCAAGGATCTGGTCATCACCTCGGATGGTCAAAAGTACGATAACCCCAAGTACCTGCAGAAGGCAGAGAAGAAGCTCGCCACCCTCCAGCGGCGGCTGTCCCGAAAACCAAAGGGCAGCTGCAACCGGGAGAAGGCCCGCCTCCGTCTGGCCAGGCAGCATGAGTACATCGCCAACTGCCGGCAGGACTACCTGCATAAGCTCACCACACAGCTGGTCAGGGACTACGATATCATCTGCGTGGAGAGCCTCAATGTGGGCGGCATGCTCAAAAATCACAAGTTGGCCAAGGCCATTACCGACGCCTCGTGGGGTGAACTGACCTGCCAGCTCAAGTACAAGGCTGCCTGGCAGCACAAAATGCTGGTAGAGGTTGGGACTTTCTTCCCAAGCAGCCAGCTGTGCAGCTGCTGTGGGTACCAAAACAAGGAGGTCAAAGACCTCTCGGTTCGGGAGTGGACCTGCCCGCAGTGCGGGGCTCACCACGACCGGGATCAAAACGCGGCCCAAAATCTGCTGATGGAGGGTCTACGCCTGCTGAAGGCCAGTACCTGAAGAATAAAACTATCATGGTACGGTGGGGCACACCGGAACCTATACGCTCGGGGAGAGGGTGTAAGACCCTGATATCTCATAGATGTCTGTGGGATGCCATGGCTGTCCTCGATGAACCCAGAATCCCCTGCCTTTAGGCATGGGGAGTGTCAAATATGAACTATCCACAGGTTGGTGCTCTCCAAAGTGGGGTAATGCTTAATCCTATGCAAATTGCATAAAAACAATTCTGGGCAGCGTATAGAGGTTTGCAGTCTTTTTTAACGAAGAAATGTGGCAGAGAGATTTGTTTTTGCCTGAAGGCTTTTGCTGCGGGTCGGTTCCCTCACAGGAACCTATGTAGGGTCCGTGAGACATCCTCTCTCCTGCCACCGGTTCCCATGTTGTACGCAACAATGGAGAAAGGGGTCTCTCCTGGAATGAGATTTCCCAGCCTCGCATAGTATTGGATAGATACCCCAATTCCGGAGATTTGCAAATCTGAAAGGAGATAGATTATGAACACCAGAATCAATTACCTCTACAGGGATGCCAGTAACTATAAGGTTCATAACACTGCAGTCATCCGTGGTGAGCTCTCTGAGGAGGACCAGAAGACCATCCTCTCCTGTCTGGAGGACGGCGAGTATTTTATCCCCAGTCAGGTGGGTCTGGATGAGGAGCGGTTCGGCTCTTGGACCGAAGACGACCACTGCTGGTTTGAGCTGGAGCCTGGTTTTGCTGAGCCAACCAACGCGGCTCCCGGCAACCTGACCTGCGAGCAGCTGGTGGCCAACTTTTTGGCTGCCAAGGGCAACTGGGACGATGGCAGCGAACCGGAGCCGGGCCCCGGAGCCCCCTCTGGCGCTGTTGTCCACCACAGTACGACTGCCTTTTTCGGTACCCTTTGAGCGAGCAAAAAACCTCCCCGCAAGGGGAGGTTTTCTTTGCGGATATATCAGTCTGGCTCTTCCTCGTCGGCGGTCCAATCAATCCGGGATGAACCACAAACGCTAGAAGGCATAAGTTCGGACGCCAGCGAGAAAATGGCTTTAGCGTGGGTAAGCGATTCCATAGCTGACATCTTTTCTTCCGCCTTCTGGACTTCCTTCTTGGATACCCAGGCAGAGAACACGCAGTTGTCCCAGCTGGCCATAGCATAGGCATGGATGAGGTCACAGGTATGGCCCAGTTCTGTCACCAGTCGAATGTCGGACAGCGTATGGCCTGACCGCCGCCACTCCTTCTCGGCTGGGTCGTAGGAGATCCGCTCTCCAGACTCCTTCTCGGCATAGTACATGCGGGCAAAGACCTTAGCGTATGCCTCATCGGAGACGCCAGACTCCATGAGGATTTCGTGGATGTCCTCCAACAGGTCTTTGTCGTTTTTTGCGAGAGCCAGGGCAAGCTCATAATTTTCACCGGTCATAAAAGGGACGCCTCCTTCTAAAAATATCATATTTACAATATATGCAAACAGAAAGAAATTCATTCCGAGAACCGAGAGCCGCCTGCACATTTTTGGATGAAAACCGACGGACAGTTGCAGAATTAGAGCGAGTCGTTGAATACAACGACAGAGCGAACTACTCCCCCTAAATGAGGGCGGGTTCCCTCATTTAGAGGGAGTTTCAATAGACGCCACATGACTTTCTCCGAAAGTCACAAGTATGAGGAGCCGAGGATGCCCGCACTCTGCCGAAGTCGGGCATGATGCCCCTGACAAAGGCATCCAGGATCGCCTTCCGGATCGTGTTGCGACCCTAGCGAAGCGGGTCGTGTGGGCGCTACCGTTGAAGTCCGAGTTCAGGACCTGGCCGCTCTTGCTGCGGTACAGCCCGCGCTTGAACCGCCGCCCGGAGAACTTCACCTGGTCGGCACCAGCCTCGCCATGGACGGGAATGAAATCTCCGTCCAGAAACGACGCTTTGGAGGTATAGGATTCTTCATGTTTGATATGGCGGATGCCCAGCCGCTCGACCCGGTACTGCAGCTGCCAGCGAAACTTAGCAAAGGGCAGGGATACGAAGCTCTGGTTGTTCTGGCTCCCCATGTGGGAGCCTTGCTTCCAGTCCTTGTTAACCCCCACGACGATGGTGTCCACTTGGTTCTCCACGCACCAGCGGATGACGAGCTTGGCGACCTTGTTCATATAGTCGCTGAGGTAGTTGTCCCGCCGGAGCTCCAGCATTCGGGCCTCAGGCGTAGGGACAAACTTGGCGCCGGTGCGCGATGTCTGCTCGCTGACCAGGGCCGCCATCTGCTTGTTGTACCATTGGTTTGCGGATTTCGCCACTCCGCCCTTAAACAAGAGGCACGGCTTGCCTAGATTGTTTGTGATGGCTGAGAAGTTGTTAACTCCGAGATCGGTGCCAATGATACGCTGAGGGACCTCTGCCGGCTCCGGCAGCTCGCCTTTTACCTCGGTAGTGAGGCTGATGACAAAGATGCCGTGGGTGGGTATGACCTTTACCTGCTTGAGCCGGCCCTGGATGGGAGCCTTGCCCAGAGACAGCCGCTCCCTGGTGAGAGGCAGCTTCAGCTCATGTACTCCCCTCCCGGCATCATAAAGGATGCAGTCTTGGTTGGTGAGCGTGGTCGTGCAACAGCCGCTAGGCTTGTTATAGCCAGGAAACTTGGGCTCTCCCCTGAATTTGCCGGGGTCTCGTTTGTACTCCCGCTTGGCGGCATAGTAGGACTTCATCTCCTGGACGCAGTCTTTGAGGACAGCCTGAGCTGCCTGGCGGGGCAGCTTGCCGCAAAGGAAGTCCGGGTTGTTGGATGCCCTAAGCAGCGCTTCCAGGAAGGGGTAGCTGAGGAACGACTTTCCCTGTGCGGGCATCTTATAGCGGTCCCCGGCTTCGGTAGGCTGCTTGCCAGCAGCGTTCATCACCGGCAGTGCTCTGGCGATCTCGTCCAGGACCCCGCGCTCGTTGTCGGTGAGAGCCGCCGGGTCTTTTTCCACATCTGTGATGACCTGCCGTTGCTGGAAATTTGATAACAGAGAAGCCGCCCAAATTGGGCGGCTTCTTTTTCTTGTCAAATATGGCAGCCGAGAGACTTGGGAAGAAGTCCTGCAACAATCATAGACTTCAAGTGGCGGTCACTCAAATCTCTATGACAGTCATACGGGGCTGTACTCATCCACCCATCAGTACGAATGGCATTGGGATACAGCACCTCGGTCTTCCCTGTTCTGACCGGAGTCGTCTCAACAGGCGGCCGCAGTTTGTTGACTCGGCCGCAGGTCATTTTGACTCGCACACGAATGCCATCGAACTGAGGCAGCTCCTGCTCACAGCCAGCACAGAACGGATCTTCAGGAAGCCCAGGAAAGATGTTTCTGGCATCGACCCACAGGCCCTCACAGTTCTGGAGTTCGCTGAACCGCACTTCATCAGCGCCCAAAAAGTTCCGGGCCATTTCAACCATTGCCGTCACACCAGCTTCATCCTCCAGCAGTCCCTTCACCAAATTTGCGTTGATTCGGACAGATACACCAGCCTTATGAAAAATCTGTATTGCGCGCCGCATCTCATCGAACGAAACATGGAACCCCTTTTTGTTGTAGACCTTATCATTTCTTTTCTCTGTGTAGTGATGAATCGAAATGTTGATTCCGTCGAGGTAAGGGGCAATAGCCTCAGGGAGTCCATCCTTGAGCATGCTCCCATTTGTGGTCATATAGATATGTTTCTTCCAAGGACGAATCATCGCCAGATATTCCGCCAGATGAGTGTACAGCGTCGGCTCTCCCCCCAGAATGAGGACAGTCTCGGCATCCGAGTGGATCGTTTCCAAAGCCAGCTCCTTAACCGGCCGCTCTTTCGGACAATAGCCGCCTTTCTCAATACAAAATGCACAGTTGGCATTGCAGGCATTTGTAATCTTCACATCGAGACAATTCCCGTAGCCACCGGCGCAGGAATTTGCAGGATGACAAGTTTTTGTGACCATATCATATACCTCCAAAAAGTTATTTTCGGACTGTAAAGTTAAATGAAAGTTGAAGACCCGTCAGCCCTTCTGGTACAATGGTTTCACCACAAAACACATGTACTCCCAGAAAGGAGACGAGTCTTCATGGCAAAATTATACCAACTATGCTGCCCGAAGTGCAACAACAAAACGGGATTTAATCGCTACGGAAAAGATAAAGCCGGGAATCAGAAGTACCAGTGCAAGAAGTGTTGGCATCAATGGGCACCGGATACTCCAGCGAGACAGCAGGGGCGTCCTCGGACGAAGGGGCATCCTCTGTGTCCTGTTTGCGGAAAGGCAATGTATGTGCATCACGATAGGACGCATTACATCCACTACACTTGCACAGACAAGAAGTGCCGCCACTCCGTTTTTGTACCAAAGCCTACTGCTATCTCAGCTCCGTCCATGTCCAAGCTCTTTGGAAAGACAGATTTTAAGCGGATGCGCTATCCGGTCCATGTGATCCTCATGGCCTTGACCATGTTCTACCTGGGCAAGAACTCGTTCCGCAATATCGCTCTGATTTTGCGTACAGTGATGAACGTCCAGGTATCTCACACGACTATTAGCAACTGGTGTACCCACTTCGCCCCAATGTTCCAAAATATTGCGATACAGCTCATTCCGGCGTTGAATTTCAACTCTGACGAGTGGCACGCTGACGAAACTGTGGTAAAGATACAGGGCGTAAAATACTACCTCTGGCTCATTTTGGACAGCGAAACCCGCTTTGTGCTTGGCTTTCATCTGGACCGCCATAGAGACAGCCCGCAGGCTTTTACCATACTGGAAGCTGTGAAGCCAATGGGGACTCCGCAGGCCATTGTGAGCGACCGCTATTTTGCCTATCAGATGCCCGTCAAGACGCTGCACGGAGTCCGGCATATCCGCGTGGAGAGCTTCCACGATGATATTACCAACAACCTCATAGAGTGCTTTAACAAGCAGTTTAAGGCATGGTACAAAACCAAGCAGGGGTTTTCTTCTTTCGCTTCTGCCAACAACCTCATTTCCATGTTCATCTTCTTCTACAACTTCGTCCGCCCTCATTCCGCCTTGAATAACCTCACCCCGGCGCAGTGCGCCGGACTCAGGCTTTCCCAAAAGCGCAAACGAGAGCTTCTGCTCGTTGCATAGCGATATTGGCTGATTTCGGGTCCTAATTTTTCATGTTTACTTTACAGTACCTTTTTTGTTTTCTCCGTTGGCTTATATGTATACCTGAATTGGGGTACTGGACTATCCTATGCAAATCGGCGGCGAGTGATTTTGGATGTTGTTGGGCTGTCGGTTCAGCGTTGTACGAAACGATTTGCAGGCTTCGTTGTTATGCAAAACGATGGGCACAGCGAAACGGTTTCGCCAGAATTGTTCAGCACGAGTCTGCATAGGATATTCTCAGTACCCCACTTTGGAAGCAATATATCTAGGAGACTTCAAAATATAGGGAAAACAAGCACTCAGGAAGCACCAAACCAATGCCTCTGCAGCACCCCAGAAGGCGTCTGCGGCCAGAGGAAGGACCTCGGGATGGCATTAAGGGGAAAGGCGAACCTATGTGCTGAGCGAAATGGCCAAACAGCTGCTGTCCCTCCTGACAAAGGAGGTACTTTATGTTTTCAAACATGCAAGCTATTTTGGCCAATCTGGTAGTCCCGGTTGTCCGCTTGCTTCTTTTCATCGCTGCGTACGCCGCCATCAAGTTTATACAGACCAAGGCGGCTATCTACAAGGCGAAAAAGGAAGCGAAAATTCGGGACCAAGAACACGCTGCTCGTATCAGGCGCGCTAAGCGCGCAGTGAAAGAGCTGTCCCCCGACCTCAAAGAGGCAGCGGGAGACAGCCCTTACACAGATGCTATGGCAGATATTTTTTGCTCGGCCTCAGGTTCCCCAACCAGTTCGAGTAAAGATACTCTGCCTAGCGCGGAGTCGCGGGAAGCGATCTCTGTGACCCTCAGTCGTTGAGGGTTTAGTTCCCATCCGCAAATGGGATGGCAGCCTATACAGGCTATTTCATCTTATGCACGGAGAACAAAAACGATTTGCCGATTCATATAGGCGCGGCATAGACAAAAATTGCATATCGTTGGCATGTAGCCATGTTAGATGCAGCTTCCGATTTTCGGGAGCTGTTGCTTTTTGTCCAGAATTAGAACCTCTTGCCGCCATGCAGCCCAAGAACAATGCCGATAACCTCGGAAATGTTGCTGACATTGGTGTCCACAACGCCGCCCGGGCCGGACAGCATGGAGCCGTAGAGATTGTAGCTGGTGCCATCAGAACAACTGATGAGAGGCCCGGACTGGGAAATGGTGGTGCCGTCTTTGGCGATGAACATAGGAGTCGACCTCCTTTTTGTTGGATGTAGCCTATCCTATGCAGGTTGGGCTGGGATGATTTTTGTCTGCAGGAGCGCTTGGGCATGGAAAAGCATAAACATCTTTTTTAACGAAGAAATGTGGCACAGGGACTTCTTCTTTCCAAAAAGCGGTGGCGCGGGCGGCTCCGTTCCGGAGCCTATGTCGGGTCCGTGAGACCTGCGACCTTCTTCGAAGGTTATGTGGCGCGTTTCCAACAACGGCGGAGTTGGTTGTAGGTTTTCGAAAAAAACCTATGTGGGTCGTAGTGCAAAACAAGGGAACCTCACGGACCCGGCATAGAGTTCCCGCGAGGGAACCGGCTCGGGCGAGTGATGCCAGCAAATAGAACGGACTCAGCCTCTTTTCTTCGTTAAAAAAGACCCACTCTCCCCTATCAGAGCAGAAAGAAGCCCAGGACAGATGTTCCTCCATCCTGGGCTCTCAACCAATCAATGGTTCGACTTCTTAATATTGCAAGGCGTGCAGAGCATCTGGCAATTCTCCCGCACCGTCTTTCCGCCCCTGCTCCACGGCTTAATATGGTCGGCGTGCATATCCTTGAAGTCCTTAGCCTGCCCGCAGATGGCGCACTTGCCACCCTGGGCATGATAGGCGGACAGAGCGACATCGCTGTCGAACTGCCGGATGTTGAGATACTTTTCCTCGCCGGTGAGCAGGTATGGATAGATGCCCGCCTTCTTCTGCACCTCACTGTCAGCCAGCAGCCTCTTCACCTCCGCCTGGAGGAAGGCCGGGTCCAGGTTGTCGCCCTTGTGGGCGTTGTACAGGTGGCCCCAGGGCACACCTTTCATTGACTTGTCGGCGCTGGCGCCGAAGATCCGCTGCACCCAGTCGAAGACGGCCTCAAAATAGTTCCAGAGCTCATCCGCATTCGGGTCGTTCCGGTGGGCCTGCATGAACTGGACGATGGCGTCCTTCCCGGTATAACCCTCTTCCTCTGCCTTCCAGGCAAAGGCCGTCTCCAGGTATTTCTGGCGGAATGAGTTCGGCTTCGATATCTTCGCGGCGGGTATAAAACTCGTCGTTCTTGGCTTTCTTGGCAGCACTGAGATTCTTGTTTTTGGCCATGGTGCAGTATCCCTCTTTTACTTCTTTTGGAGGAATACTATGCAATTTGGCCGAAAGCTATTTGCAGAAACAAAGTCCCAAGAAAGCCCTCCAGGAGCTCGCTGGACGGCCGCTTGTCATGGGGAATATCCCAGGACTCCCCTGCCCATCCCACGGCCGCCACGGATCGCCTGTGTCCTCAAGGCACCGGGAAAACAGTTTCCCTAAGGGTTCTAATTGCCAATAGGACTGCGGAACGGTTTCGTACAACATGAAAAAGCCCCGGGAATGCCATCTCAGCACCCCTGGGACTGTTTCCTAATCTAATTTCAGAATATCACGCTTCGGCTAACAAGGACTCATCCCCCACTTCTCCCCGCAGCCGTTCCTTCAGCATCGTATTACGCTTGGTCGTCACTTCATGCTGCACTGCGTACTGCAGGGCTGCCTCCGAGCCAACCACCACCAACAGTTTCTTGGCCCGGGAGAACCCTGTATAGACTAGATGCCGCTCCAGCATAATGTGATTGGTATTATGGATGGGCATGACCACAATCGGGTATTCTGACCCTTGCGATTTATGGACAGTCGCCGCATACGCCAGCGAGATATCGCCCAAATCGGAGGTCGAGTAGGTGACTGGCATGCCATCAAAGACAATGATGATCTCATCGTCCTCCCGGTTGATAGATAGGATATTGCCAACATCCCCATTGAAGACATTCTTATCGTAGTTGTTCTGCATCTGCATGACCTTGTCGCCGATCTTGAACATCGTATCGCCATACTGGACAAAAATCTTGGAGTCACTCAGCGCCGCCTGGAGCCGCTTGTTGAGGGCGACGGTGCCAATATCGGAGGTTTTCTGCGGGCACAGCACCTGGATGTCGAGCGGGTCCACCTCATAGGTATTGGGCAGCCGCTTACTTACCAGCTCCTCGATGAGCCGCGGAATATCATCCTTGTTCTCAGCCCGGATAAAGAAGAAATCAGAGTCCTTCTTCACCCGGATATCAGGCATCTGCCCCTCGTTAACGCGATGGCAGTTTTCAATGATTTTACTGGTAAGCGCCTGCCGAAAAATCTTGGTCAGCCGCACAGTTGGCACCATCTCTGAGTCGATGATGTCCCGCAGTACATTACCGGCGCCCACAGAGGGCAGCTGGTCGATGTCGCCGATCAGGATGACCCGGGTGCCCGTTTTCAGGGCCCGGAGCAGGGCGTTCATAAGGAATGTATCGATCATGGACGACTCATCCACGATGACCGCCTGGGCGTCCAGGGGATTGGCCTGGTCGCAGAGAAACCCATCGTCAGGACGATACTCCAGGAGCCGGTGGATAGTCTTGGCCTCCATCCCCGTGGCCTCCTGCATCCGCTTGGCCGCCCGGCCGGTAGGAGCCGCCAGAGCCACCTTGAGCTTGTTCTGCAGGAACGCCTCGATGATGCCCCGGGTCACGGTCGTTTTGCCAGTGCCCGGTCCGCCCGTAAGCACCATCACCTGAGCGTTCATGGCGCTCATAATGGCGTCAGCCTGGAGCGGATCATAGGAGATCTTCAGCTTGGCCTCGATCTTGGCAACCTCAGCCTTCAGCCCCTTGGGCTTGGTCATTAGCCGGTCAAGATTGCCGGCAATACCGATTTCGCAGTACCGAAGCTGGGGCAGATAGATGGCGGCCGTCCCCTCTTTGACGATCTCGCCCACCTTCAGCATCTCGTCGATAGTCGCCTGGAGCTTCACCTCATCCACATCCAGCAGCTGGATAGCCTTGTGGACCAGCTGGTCCCTCCGGGCATAAACATGGCCGTCGTTGCTCACTTGGTTCAAGGTGAACAGGACGCCGCTGCGGATGCGGACATAGCTGTCCTTATCGATCCCAAGGCTGCTGGCCAGATGGTCAGCCATCTGGAAGCCAATACCGCGCACCTCATCGGCAAGCTGGTAGGGGTTCTTGGTGATGACGGCAATACTATCCTCGCCATAGTGGGAATAGATACGGGCCGCATAGCCAGGTGTGACGCCGTGGCCCTGGAGGAAGATCATCACATCCTGGATGGCCTTGTGTTTCTTCCAGCTCTCCTGGATCTTCTTCAGCCGGCCCTTGCCGATACCGCGGATGAGAGACAGTTTCTCGGGATGCTTGTCCAGAGTCTCGATCGTATTGGGGCCAAACGCCTGGACGATCTTATGGGCGTATTTCCGGCCGATACCTTTGCAGAAATTGGTCAGGTAAAGCTCAATGCCATCAAGGTCCTGCGGCGTCTTGCAGGTCCAGTGGTCAGCCTCCATCTGGCGGCCATACTTGGGATGCGTCTTCCACTCTCCCTCAACAGTGAGAGTGACGCCCGGCTGCACATCAGCCATAGGACCAGTGATGGTGATATAATCGTGGTCGGTGATGCAACTGAGGATGGTAAAGCCATTCTCAGCACTGCGAAAGACGACCTTGGCGACTCTGCATTCGATTGTTTCCATGTATTCTACCCTCCTTTTCGGGAGTTGTTATATCTAGTATATTATATGCGGATGCCAGGTTTGATATTTTGGATGCTGGGTTTTGGAGAGCTGTGTCTTTTTTAACGAAGGAAGTAGCGGGGATTAGTTTGTTTGCCGGAAACTGCGGTGCGAGCCGGCTCCGTTCCGGAGCTTATGCTGGGTCCGTGAGACCGGCCCCGCACCCCTACTGGTATCTTTGGGAACTCCATTGTTGCACGAAAAAACGAGCTTGGCAAATCGTTTTCTAAAACAGCAAGCTGCGCGAAACCGTTTCGTCCGCGCCAAAGCAGCTGTCTCACGGCCCCCACATCAGCTTCCGAAGGAAGCGGCTCCGGCGAGAGTAAGCGGCAAAAGAAAACCTCCCATCACTTTTTTCGTTAAAAAAGACTCGACTCTCCGTCACCAAGGACCTGCGAAACCATTTTGCACAGCAAAAGGCCCCAGGGGCGCTACGCAGCACCCCTGGGGTATCTATCCAAAAGAAAAGAAGAACTTAATGCCGCCGCCGGGGCTTTCCCTGTCCGCCTTTACTGCCGTCTGCACCTTCTGGTTTCTGCGGCTGGTTCTGAGGATCAGTCTCCCGGTATTTCAGCATCTGCAGGGTCTCATTGGGTTTTGTCCTGATATCGGCCAAGATTGTAAACGCCTCAGTAGGCGTATAGCGCAGATTCTTCATCAGCCGCGCAGGTGTATAACCGCGCCGGCCAAAGTTGGAAGCAGCCTTGGAACCGCTGGTAGCAAACAAAGCGAACGCCGCCATGACCTCGGGGTCTTTGTCAAACTTCGCCATTTCATCTTTGGCTTCCTTGGAACTGATCTTCTTATGCTCGATGATCCAGCCCAGGACTGTTTGCCGGTCTGCTTCTGCTTTCTCCTCTGGAGTCATATCCTGGGGCTTGGTCGGTGCTGACTTCTGCCCACCCGGCTTCTTTGCCGCCTGAGCAGCATTGGCTTCAGCCTTGGCCAGCGCCGCCGCCATCTCCTCTGCAGAAGGTCCGCTGTCGGCACTGCCAGTAGCCGCGCCCTTGACGGACGCCAGGGTAGACAGAGGTTTGGCCGGCTCCAGGCCGGGCAGTACATACTTGTTGCCGATGTTCATATCCAGATTGGTGCTGCTCACCATCTGGAAGGGCTTATCGCGGTCCGGACTGGTGAAGGTCAGACGGAAGACATTGATACCCTCCCTGTTCTTGGTTTGCTCAATCTGAGTGAGGGTAAAGACCTCCTCCCCTGCTCGGTTGCCCTTTGCCTGAACTACATCATACTGGTCCAACTTCGGGTGCGCCTTCAGCATCTCCCGCATCTCCTTGCAGTCCTTGCGAAATAGGTACAGAAACTCATAGAGCCCAAAATAGCGGAGGTATTTCCCAGCAATATTTATGGGCACTGTATCCTTGGTCTTATCAGAGATGAACATCCTAGTATAGCCAGTATTCAACCCCAGCCGTTCATCCATCTCCACCGGATCAATGTGGTTGGAAAAGATCAGCTTCTCGACCAGCGAATGCAGGTTCAGGTAGGATTCAGCTGGATCCAGCTTCCGGCGGGCGGCTCTGGATGACTCAGACAGGACCCGCCGGACTTCCTCCACCAGCACCAGGTTCGTGTTTGTCTCAACCGCCGACTCCAGATCAGATTCATGGGAAGGCGGAGGAGGCGGGGGCGTGGCCCCGAGGGCCGGCTCCTCCACCACTTCCTTTTTGTCAGGGTCAGTGATAGTGGATGCCTTATCGCGTTTCACGCCGTCCACAAAACAGGTGACATTGGCGCTGGCTTTAATAGGCGTCTTGCCGCACAGCCACACGCGGGTGATAAATCCTTTGCGGGAATAGTTACTGATGATTGAATTCACCATCGCCTGAGTGGTTTTCATGACCATCAGAGTCCCATCCTTTTGCTGGGCGCGGATGGACATAGCATAGGAATCGGCATCTGCCCTATCCAGGAACAGTCGGATGGACTGGTTCTGGACGGCAATGCCAAAGGTCTGCTGGGCCCACTCCTCGGCTGTCGTATCAGGGTCGGCAACCACATAGATGTCCCCATAGCCGAGAAACGAGTGGACCAGGGCCGATTCCTCCCCCTCGTCCGGGTTCGGCTCCAGGCGCAGACGGAGGATCTGACGGGTCAGGTAAGACAAATCTTTTGTCACAGGAATACACACTCCTTTCAGAGAAGGGCCGGAGCAGCATGCCCCGGCCCAGGTATATTAGATTTGGCTTAGCAGCGGGTTCCGGCCAAGGCTGGGCTTCTTAGGCGGTTCCTCTTTTTCCTTTGGCTCCGGCTGGAAGCAGATGGTCCGCTCCGGATCCACAGGCTGCGGCTCAGGCTTAATGGATGGCTTCGGCTCCAGCTTAGGCTTTGGTTTGGTCTGAGCAACTGGTTTAGGCTCGGCAGCCCAATCCTCTACCAGTTCCTTATCCTTTGCCGAGAGGCTCATCTTCTCCTTTTTTCCAGTCATCTTTCCGTTTACAGAAACGAGGAATTCAGACCAGACCTGCCGCATGACATCAACCTTTGGCGGGATCTCCTTGTCGCCAAATTTCAGCGAACCGCGGATCAGCGACTTTACGAACGGAGCCAGCATATGGCCGTTGGTCCAGGCTTGATCCAGCAGGTCCCTGGCCTCATCGCCACGGATAGACAGGTTGACCACGCTGCCGATGACAAACTCACCATCAGGGCCGCGGATCTGCCAGCCATACTTGAACCCACCTTTGGGCTCCACATAGTCGCCCTTTTTTGGTCCGTCGCGGATCAACGGAGCCCTGGCGTCCACAATGCCGATCTTCAAAGGTTTCCCCATAGCATTGGCGGCCATCAAAGCACGAACCCAGCGTGCCCGGCTCTGTCCGCTGCGCTGCAGCAGATTGAACCAAGCGGCAATGTCCTTGTCGCCTTCGCCGATATAGATACCAATATTCGTGCATGTGCTCATATGGGTTGGTTCACCTCCTTAAAGGGAGACAGGGCTTGGCTTAATTGTCCATCCCGTCCTCCAAACCTTCTGGATCATCCAGCAGCTCAGTCGTCCGCATCCGACGGTTTGCCTTCGCCTGCTCGACTTTAGAGAAGATCAACTCCTTCACATCCTTAGATTTGGAAATATTAACCAAGTCAAGGGTGGGTGTCGTCTTATCCGAAGAGTGCAAACTCACAGTACCGACGCCAAAGATCCGCTGGAAGAAGCTGCGGGTGAGGGTGATGTCTCGTACCCGGTAGAGGAGGACTTCCTCCTCCTTCAGGTTAAACAAACCTGTCTCTCGGAAGATACGAGGCGCCTCGCCTCCACTCAAGCTATACTTGGTGAAGCTGATGGGTAGCCCCAGGTGACGCTTGCGGTCTTTCCACAGCATATCTTCCATATTTTACTCCTCCCCCAACTTTCCCCGCAGACCCTTGTAGGCGCCAACGACCACGGCAAACTCGATGGGCAGCTCCTTGCCGGCGATCATGGGCCTGGTGAGCAGCATATGCTCATCGTCCATGAGCCCGGTGCCCTTATAATAGTCCAGCAGCTGATTGAAAAAGGCCGCGCCGGTGCCGCCGGTGACCAGGATATAGCGAAAGTCGATGAGGTTATCATACTGCTTATTCAGGTAGCGGATCAGGTTGTTGCAAACAGACTGGATCTTCTTCTCCCGAATGGACGACAGATCAATATTGACCACCTTGCCCTGATCCTTATCCATGTAGCGCACAGCCGTCTCGCCCTGGCTGAGCAGATACTCGACCGCATAGTGCTTGATGTCAGGCCGGGCGTCAGCAATCTCCTTGGCTACGCCCAGGTTGACATTCTTCATAGCATAGTTGGTGTTGCTCTCTGCCCGGTCGTCGTCTACGCTGCCGCCCCTGGAAACGGGCACCAGGCCCATCGTGTAGTAGCCACCATCAATGACCAGTGTGGGGCCGTTGGCCAGGTACTTGAACTTGGACTCGTCGATGAAGCCGTTGTCATCGGAAGTCTCGCCCAGAATGGCAGCGATCGTCTGGGAGACGGTCATCACATTCTGCTCGTGGATGGTAAACCGGAACTCCTTCTCGGCCTCATTGTCAAAGGTCATGAAGAAACGCTGGTCGCCTGCCAGCAGACCTGTGACCGTAGAGGCATACTTGTTGCGAACTGCGTGGGGCAGAGCCACAATGAGCCGGATGTCCAGGTCCTCCCCATAGAGGCCAGTCAGCTCAATGGCCTTGGCGATGGCTGAGAGGATGCCCACAGCTGCCTCAGGAGAAACGAACCGGGCTTCCGTGTAAAACCGAGCCATAGGATCATCCTGGCTGTCCTTGTTATCATACATGACCGTGCGGGCGTACTGGCCAACACGCCAAGTAGCGCCGGAGCTGTCCTTATAAAGGATGAACCCATGCCGCCCGCCGTAGTCGCTCATCTTGCGCTCATCTGTCTCCACGGCACAGAAAGGGAACTTGAAATGGACCCCATTGGCGATGACCTTCATAGAATCGAAGCCAGGGTCAATGGCGATCAAAAGCTGCTTAGACATATTTGTCTGCCTCCTCGAAATTTTTAATATATGGCGGGATAGCCGCCCCTGTCCCGTTCGAGGCTATAATATGCACATTATATTGAAGTTATTTCCGCAATTTTGGCGAAAGAAAACCCAGGAGAATTGTTCCTCCTGGGCGTTTTTGCTAATATGGCAGTTCATCTTCTCTGCCTACTCCCCCGCATAGGGCGCTACGCTAAAATTAGCGCGGAGTCGAGGGAAGCCTACAGGGCGTGCAGCTTAGCCCTCCTGCTGGTAGTACAGCTCCAGTGCCCGGTTCAGCACCTCGTCTGCCCGCTCGTAGTCGTCTGGCCGGAGCTTCGTCTTCACAGCGTCAGCAATGCGGGGCAGGGCCTTCTTGAAACGGCGGTTCAACTCTCGCGTTTTCTTCTGCTGTGCCTTCTCCTCCTTGGTGAGTACGACCGGAGTCGCCTCCTCTGGCTGCTCCTCCCCTACCTTCTCAAAGTTCTCCGAGATAATATTCTCATGCCATTTCTCTTTTTCAGTTCCCGCATAGACCTTGTGGAGCCAGGATATCTTCGGCTCAGAGAGCTTGTATTCCAGGAGCTGTTCCTGAACATCCGGCGGTAAGAAGGCAATATGATAGGCGATACGGCCGGTGACAGCTCCGGCATCCAGTCTATCCAGCCAGGGATCGATGAGGTCATGCATACGGACATATCGCTGGATCATACGCAGAGTCACCGACTTGCCGCCCACCATAGCCGCCACCTGAGCCTGCTCCTGAGCCACTGCCTTGGTGATCTCTACATTGATGGCTTCATCGGCGGAATTGCCACCCTTAATTTGGGTGTAGTAGTTGTACCAGCCATAGATGAGGTCTCTGGGCGACAGGTCCCGCCGCAGCAGGTTGGTGATGTGGAAGATATTGCGGGCTGCATCGTCATCCAAGTCCATGATTCGGCATGGCACCGTCTTCAGTCCGGCAGCCTTTGCATTCGTCCATCGCTGTTCCCCGGCCAGGATTTCGTACTTAGACATCTCGATGGGCGACTTGCGGACAATGAGCGGCTCCAGTACCCCATGTTCCTTCATACTCTCCACGACCTGCTCCTGCAGGAGAGACCCGTATTTAGAGTAGTCTGAGGTTCCCTTTAGTGTGCAGGGATGCAGCATGTCAACAGGAATATCCTGGAAATTAGACAGAGCCCTCCCTGCTCCTGCTGAGTCGATGGGCAGCTTGCTGGTCGCATCAGTAGCTGACCGTTCCCTGCGTTCAAATCCAAAGTTCTTCTTCGTTGCCATCTTAACCTCTCACCTTCATGTTCAACTTCTCTAACAGTTCGTCAGCAAAATCGATGTAGTCCTTTGCAACAGAGCTCTTGGGCGCATAGCGGATCAGGTCGATCTGCCGGTTTGTGTATTCAGCCGCAGCCAGCCCATCCCGGATCTTTGTTTGGAACAGTACAGTGCCCAGCTCAGCTGCCAGCTGCTCATATTCCTGCATATAGCTGCTGGCCAGTATTGTCCTTCGTTTGTACTTGGTGATAAGTAGCCCCAATATTTCGGCGTGCATGTCGGCATTTTCAGCCTTCATCTGCTCGATAGTATCTCGGAGGTCCAGCAGGGCTGTCCGGGAAGTATCCTCCGTGAATACCGGGATGATGATATAGTCGGCAGTATAGAGGCTGTTCAGTGTGAGCAGGGTGAGTGACGGGTTGGTGTCCAAAAAGATGAAGTCGTAGCGACTGCGGACCTTCCGCAGAACCCAGTCCAAGGTCGTGTGCTCGGTGGCGCCCCAGCCCTCATTGAAGCGGGACTCTAGCAGCTCGTAGATTTGCTCAGGCGTGGCGCCACGCTCTCTTAGGGCGAGAAAATCACTCCGGGGCATCAGACTGCGGCCAGTCCATTGGGTGAGGTTCGGCGAGGCCCGGACCAAATCGCCCAGGTTGGACTTGACAATGGCATCCTCAATGGAACACTCCTGTTTGAGTACTTCCAGGATGCTCAGGCTAGTGTTGTCACCTAGCTTGATGGGTCCAGGACCACCAGCTACGGCGCTGAAGTTGCCCTGCGGGTCCATATCAATGGACAGGACTTTGTAGCCTTTACCGGAGAGGATGGATGCCAGAGAGGTTGCAGTGAGAGTCTTCCCTACCCCACCCTTTTGATTTGTGACTGATATGACAGTTCCCATAGGTTTCGTTTCCCCCTATGCTCTAAAAGCAATTCGATGAGAACCAGTATAACAGAGGTTGAGGTCGCTTGCAATCGGATGGAGGTAAATTTCTTTTGTTTTTGTGAGCGAAACGGTGTCGTGGGGATGGGCTGGGATTGAACCTGGGCGGAAACCTTTTGCGGCATGGTGTTGCTGCGCAGGTTGGGACAGGTCTTTTCTAACGAAGAAAAGAGGCGGTGGAATTTTTCTTTGTCAGAGACTCTCGCCGGGGACGGTCCCCACAGGGACCTACTTGGGGTCCGTGAGGAATCGATTTGCCCCATATGAAACGGTTTCGCGTCCACCGTTGTACAAAACAGAGAGCTCTCCCGGCCGAAACCGGGAGAGCTCTTTGGTACAGCAGATTAGGGTTGGACAGAGTCCGGCGAAACGGTTTCGCTTGCCTCCTCCAGGGCATTGATGATGTACAGGATATCCTTGCCATCGGGAACGGCTGCATCGACGGCAGCGCCGCTGCTGCCGCCCGGCGCTTTGGGCGTGGAGCTGTGGATGGGAGGCTTGCTGTTGGATGGGATACTGCTGCCGGAGCCAACACTGCTGAGAATAGAGCTGGAGCTGCGGGCAATATCGATGCCGCCGTTGATCAGGTTCTTGTTGGCAGAGAGGATGTCTGAGGCAGAGAGGATGGAGACGGACGACTTGCCGCCCACCAGCTTCTGAGCTAAAACGCCGGAGTCTGTCTGCAGGGTTGCGACCTTGGCTGCCGACGGGCCGAAGACGACCGATTTGGGCGTAGGCTGACTTGGAATATTGTTATGACCCCTGGACAGGTTCAGATAGTCCCGGCCATTGGTGATGACACCCGAGAAAACAGTGATGTCCAGGTCGTCTTCATCCCGCTCCGTGACCTCGATGGAGGGCTGGGGCGATTCGGCATGAGCGGCGGCCGCAGCCATCATTGGGCCGACCCCGGCGGCAATAGTGCTGAGCAGAAGAGCCGAAGCCAGCAAAGCTGGTGCTTTTCTCATGGAGAATTTCCTCCTTTCTTTGTTTGAGTCTATGATATGCGCGTTGCCCCAAATTCATTGTCCGAACGAAAATGTACGCGAAACCGTTTCGCGGAAACAAATCGTTGGCACAAACAACGAAGCACTGTACGCCTGGGAACCTCACGGACCTCACATAGGCTCCGGAACGGAACCGGCCCGCAGCGAGAGGCTTCGGCAAGAAAGAAATTCCCTGCCGTTTTCTTCGTTAAAAAAGACTTGCCAAACCTATCCATGGCAGAAAGGCCACCAAACAGAAACCTGCGAAACGGTGTCACCAGCACCTCCACAACACCGTTTCGTCTGACCCCGAAGGCCTCATCCACTCTGCCGATAGCTCTGACGGGACTTGCATAGCATAGAAGCATAGCAAATTTTATACTTTGAGAGGAGGAACGCTATGTTCTTTCTTTGGAAAAATAAGCCGGCTTCGGTGCTCAGCAGTTCCGGAGAGTGGATCCCCAAGCAGGAGATCCGCAACCGGCTGAATGAGATCCGTATCTTCGCCAGTGCAGGGGAGGCCAGACATGTTCAGCGATCCAAGTATAACAAGAAGGGCGTCTCAGTTCTGATCGACAAAACCTTCAAGGAAAAGGCCAAGCTCCAGAAGCTGCCTGTCTGCAAGGAGGCGGCCACCCAGAACCCTGACGACTGTTTCGACGGCAAGATGCCTACTTATGGTGAGTACCTGGATGTCCTCTGTGATGGCGTCGCCGGGCAGGACAGCCGGATCATTTTCCCGTCTGCCAACCAGGAGTTAACGGCCCACACGCCACTCATCCAGGAGATTCATGAGACCCTTGGCAGGCTGGCTGATTTCATGTCTAAGCTGAACGGCCATGAGCAGCGGCTCTCCAATGAAATCCGGCAGATCGACCTGCTGGTCGCCGACCGCCTCCACCAGGCTGAGATTTTTGAGCTCACCGATGAGGAATCGCAGACTTTCGTGAGGGAGCTGCATGAGGCTCAAATCGAACGCCGGCGCCGGAAGAATGAGTTGTCGGCCCTGATGTCCTGCAAGGAGGTTCTCCGGCAGGTGAGCATCGACGATATCAAACGCGCCATCAATGATATCGAGATGCTGGGCAGCCAGAAGTACCGGTGCAAGGCGCTCAGCGAATCTGATCCGTTTGTACAGAAGCATGTAAAGCTCTAAGGAAGGAGGTCCCAAATTTATGTCCGAAAAGAGTGTGTCCTCGTTGGTTATCATGACCCTACCCAAGAATCTGGACTGCCTGATCGGAGGCAAAGGCGTTGATCCGGCTGGTGGCCGTATCTGCGCCATTTTTGATGACGGCGATTTTAAGGAGATCCCGATGACCAATGAGGAAGTAAGTATCGAATGTCCCACCGATAAGGAGGGCAACTCCTTGGCGACGGTCTTCTATGGAGGCCAGTCGCAAATGTTCCAGGTGTATGTTCGCAAGCCGGTCATCCGAAAGTTCACCATTGTAACGCCGCCTACGAAGAACAGCTACCTGGCCGGTGAAAAACTGGACCTGTCCGGCCTCAAGCTGAACGCCGAGTATGAGACAGGGGAGAGGGTCTCGTATGAGAATATCCCGGATGTCGACTATACGGTGAAGTACGGCGACGCCGTCTACCCGCTGGTCATGGAGGGCCTCTCGGTACCTATCTTCATCAAGGTCACAGAGGCGACCCTGACCGGCCTCCGGATGGGCAAGCTGCCCAACAAAACCGAATACCTGGAGCGCAAGGAGAAGTTTGACCCGGCTGGCGGAACCATCATTCAGATGTTTGACAGCGGCACCGAACAGGAGATTCCGCTGCCTTACTCGGCCGTCCGCGGCTTCAGCAATTTGACGCCCGGGCCCCTGGAGCTGAAGGTGCAGATGGGCCAATTCTCCACCAGCTTTGAGGTCTATATCGTGGAGAAGAAAGTTGTGCGGGTTAGCATCGACACACAGCCCTTCCGAACTACCTACACAGAGGGCGAGTCCCTCGTCATGGATGGTATCCGGGTAGGCGTTGAATACAACAACGGAGAATCCCGCATCTGCGACGAGTGGGACTATGAACCCAAGAAGGCTGTGCTCGGCCAGGATCTAGTAGTGGTCACAGTGGGAGATGCCAGCGCAACCCTGGCTATCACTGTGGCGCCCCGGCAGCTTCTGTCCATCCGTGTTTGCAAAATGCCTGACAAGACCCAGTATAAGGAACGGCTGGAGACACTGGATGTCACTGGCGCCGAGCTGGAGTTGAATTTTGACTACGGTGACCCGGAGATTATTCAGGTACACTCGGACATGGTCAAGGGGTTTGATAACCGTCGAGCCGGCGAGTGCAAGGTTGAGGTCCGGTATCAAGGTTTGGCCACCGAATTCTCGGTGGACATCCTGCCGCAGACGCTCCTTGGCATCATGATTACACAGATGCCCGAGAAGACCGACTATGCGCCTGGTGAGAGCTTCGATGCCAAGGGGATGATTGTCTCCGGATTCTATGACAGTGGTATGATCGAACCGATCCGCTCTTACGCCATCAGTCCGGACCGGCCCTTGCAGGAGGGCGATGTGGCCATCCTCATCTCCAGCGTTGATAAGACGGCTGTGGTCCCCATCAAGGTGGGGGAGATGTTCCGGCCTAAGCCGGCAGAACCGCAGCCCTGGGAGACAGTCAGCCAGACCCCTAACCCGACTGTTCCTCCGGCAGAACCGCTCGCAGCAGATCCGCCCTCGGGGCTCTCTGAGACGCCGTCTGGGTTCAATGACCTGTTCAGCTCTTCCAACAGCTTGTTTGGCGGTGCCCGGGATAAAAGTCCTGCATCCACGCCTGGTTTTGGGTTCATGCCGCCTGAAGAGGAAACGCCCCTGTTTGGTGTAACCAGTAGCAACATGAACAAAAAGCCGGAGGCGGAACATGAACCGGAAGAGAAAAAGAAGAGCGGTTTCTGGGGGCGGAAGCTGTTTGGCCCCAATACATCCAAGTTCCGCGGCAAGGAATAATTTTAAGCCCAATGGCAGACCCGATTTTCGGGTCTGCTTTTCTTCATACGAAACTGTTTCGCCTGTCCAAAATTGGATAGAGCGCATCTGCATATATTAACGGTAGAACTCCAATATGGGAATGAAAATATCCAAGGCAAATATGAAAAAGAAGGAGAATACATATGTATTTATTTGTTCATGAAGCAAAATACCACGGCTATGAGCGGGTAGGCGTTGAAAAGTACGCCTACTGCACATGCGGAGCCAAATTCGCACCAACAAAAGTCGACGAACAGGGAAATCCAGACTCTGACTCTACAACCTGCTGCCCCAAATGTGGGGCAAAATTCGGCAACCGGCAGACCCTGTATCTGCGGAACAAGGACGGCCAGATCACATTAACCACATCCAGCAAGGACAAGAACCCTATGCATGAAGTACTGGTAGAGGGTGACATGGTCAAACTAATGAAGGAAGCACCAAAGGAAGATCTGTCAGAGTATATCTTGAAAGGGAAACCAATCGAGGTCACCCGTTATGCCTTGACTTTCGACACAGCGCATGGTCTGCGGCCTGTTCAACTGGAGATCGATGGCCGGGAGGTCAACCTAACCGTCACAAACATTGGCAAGGCATGTTCTGGGCTGAGTGCCACCTCTATGAATTTTCCGAAAAATGCCGACCGATTCAAGGAGGAAATGACCTGGATCCAAATTGCAATGTCCCACACATCTTCACTGGCTGAGGCGGCCAAGGGCCTGCTGAGGTATCCAGTGTTGGACTCTCTCTACGAAGAGAAAACTCGAAAACTGTGGAATTTTGCTGCATCTGGGTTTTGGGCAGCCTTGGAGGACGGCTATCTGCAGGCAGGGGAGAGGAGTCTGAAAAAGGCGTTCCCACTGCCCAGGCAGGCCCTGGATCTGGTATTCCGAGGGAAGATCCGGTTTGGGCATGCCTATAAGGTCGTTGAAAAGCTCGGAGATAACCTTGGCGTTGAGATGCTCAAATTGGCAGTCGAGATTCTGGGTGATTCGACCAATGATGTCCATGAACTGGCACTGTTTCTGGCCGAGCGCAATACGGTCGAACGGAAGCGTCTCAAGATCTACCTCACTGAGGAGGTTTGCATCTACCAGGGTATCGAAGAGCCGAAAGCGGCCTGGCACCTGCTGAGGGACTACATCAATATGTCTGAGGATATGGATGTCCCATACAACCTGTGCCCCAAGTCCCTGAAGCTGCGCCACGACCTGGCGGCCCGCAATCACAAGCTGGTTCTGGAAGAAATCGAGCGGAAAAAGTTTAAGGAGAAAGCGTCTGCGGAAAACTACGCCTGCCTGGAATGGACCTCCAAGGACGGCAAATGGGCCGTGCTGGTACCCAAGGACGCCGGCGACCTTGTTAAGGAAGGCGCTGAACTCAGCCATTGTGTGGGCAGCTACGCAAAATATGTCATTGATGGCAGCATGCGTATCTGCTTCCTGCGGAAAGCCGAAAGCCCTGATAAATCGTTGCTGACGCTCACCGTAAATCAGGATGATTGTTGCACAACTTACCTAGGCTTCGACAACCGCGATGCAGCCGCAGAAGAGGTCTTTGCTTTGCGCGAGTGGACCAAGGCCCGCGGTCTGACCCTCTGGGAAAATTGAATGTGAACTACCACACGACTAAAGTCGCGGGCTTCGGGAGGCGGGAGGGACGAATGTCCCGACCGGCTCCCTCTATTTTCCTGTTTAACCGGTCTTATAGGACGATGCCGACCGTCCATGCCGTAGTAGTACAGGCTAACCCCGGTGTCCCTACCCGGTTTTGTGGATAGCTCTCTATTGTTTGATGGGGGCTACGCTATCGGCAGCGGCACCAGCAAGTCATAGAGCATGCCGAGCCCCTTCTCCAGGATATTTTCGGCTGCGTTGGGATCCCGCAGGATCACCTCTCCGCAGTGCGGACAAACCCACACACGGTCGCTCAGCTGCAGCTCGCGGTTTATATATCCGCAGTGGTTGCATGTCTTGCTGGAGGGGAACCACCTGTCGACCACGACAAAGTATTTGCCCTGCCTCTCCAGTTTGTACTGGAGGAACACCCTGAACATGCCGAAGCCATTGTCCATGGTGGACTTCCCCAGGTTGAGCGACCGGGACATCGCCCTCAGATCAATATCTTCCACGCACACTGCGTCGTAGGAATTGGCTATCTTCCTACTCAGCTTGTGGCAAAAGTCCTTGCGCTGATTGGCGATCTTCCGGTGGAGTTTGTCGACCTTAATTTTTTGCTTGGCGTAGTTGTTGGAGCCCTTTGTCATTTTGGACAGCCGGCGTTGCTCGCGGGCCAGCTTTGCCTCCATAGTCCGGTAGAAATGCGGGACCCCGGCGTCGTTGCCATCGCTGTCCACATAGAAATCAGGGCTGCTGTAGTCCAACCCGATGGCCCGGCCCTTGTTGGGCATCGGTATATAGGGTGTCGGCTCCTGCTCATAGGCAAAGAGCACGGAGACAAAATACTGCCCGGAGTTGTTCATGGAGACGGTGGCGCTCTTGATCACCCAGTCCTCGGGCGGCACCCGGTGGATGACGGCATCCACCAGGCCCAGCTTGGGCAACTTGACCTTGCCGCGGACTGTGCCCTTCTTCTCAGGAGGGATGACCTTGATATTGCCATTGGTCCAGTTTGTGGTATAGGACTGCTTGCTATCCTTGCGGGACTTGAATCGCGGATGCTTGGCCCGGCCCTCAAAGAAATTCTTGTATCCGGCAGCAACATGGTAGACTGCGTTTGTCAGAGCGAACTTGTCCACTTCCTTGAGATATGGGGCGTCCTCTTTCATCACACGATTAACATGGTTGTTGAGATCCATCTTGGACATAGAGCCCATCTTGGCTGCATACAGGCCCTCTTGAAGTTCGATGGCCGCGTTGAATACCTTCCGGACACAGCCAAAGGTCTGGAGGAGCTGAGTCATCTGCTCCTCGGAGGGGTGGATACGGTACTTTATAGCTCTGTTCACGGTGGGCATGATCACCCCTCCTTTCGCTCTACATATATATTATATGCGTATGTCACTTACAATATTTGGGCTTGTGACTTTCTCCGGAGAAAGTCATGTGGTAGGAGAGGCGTCCCATCAAGCCTTTTGGTTGCTGAGGCAAACAATCCACCTGCAGATGGACATGGTCGGGTATGCCCTCCATTGTAAAAGTCAAGTAGGAGTGCGCCTAACTCACGACTGAAGTCACGAGAATGCGGCGCGCCCAACTTTCAATGCCAGGCAAAAATGCCCCTGTCTTCTTTGGGAGATGGGGGCATCGCTTTCTCTGTCCCACATGACGGTGCGTCTTTGTTAAGAAAGAAATGTGGCTGAACTGGGTTTTGTTTGCCGGAACTGGGGCCTGTGCCGGCTCCCGATGCAGCTTCCCCTCGGGAAGCTGGGTGGGGAGCCTATGTGTGGTTCGTGAGGGTCCTCTTTTGTCGGGCCGGCAAGCTGGCTGTTGATGACAACAATTTGCTTCCATCGTGCTGACCGTCGCACCGTTTGAACAAGCGGGCTGCGCCAGAATGGGATTCGCAAAATCTGCATAGGATAGTCCAGATACCCAATTCTGGCGCAATCTAAACTTTGAGGAGGCAAAATTCAAGGAAGGAGCGTGAGCGATGAGCAAACGCAATCCGAAGTCCGGAAAGCAGAACTCTGGGAAACAGTCTTCCCGCGGCAGTCCGAAAATGAAGTATGGTGACCGCAAGAAAAAGCTGAACAAGGGCGATTGCCGCTATTTCAATATGGGGCAGTGTTCTCATTTTCATGGAAAGTGCTTTGACTGCAAGGAGTACTTGCACCAAGCCAGCTACCGTCGCAAGTCTAAGCGCGGCGAGAACTGGCGGCATATCATGTGACACAAACAAGAGAGGATAACAAAATTTCAGGAGGTAGTATTATGTCGATGAACATCTATCCCTTTCAGGAACCCGCGGCCTTTGCACTTTGTGGTGAGGCTGCCAAGCTCATCTGGGAACAGGTTTCGGACGAAGCCGACGAGTTCACCACTGATGGTCTCAGTGATTTGTGGTGCAATCTGTTCGACGCCTGCTGGTCCAACAGCTTCTCTGGCGAGATCGAGTCTCTGTTTCCGGAACTGACAAGGAATCCCATGGAGCAGAGTTTCGATGACGAGAAACTCGCTATCATCCCCTGCGACAGGGAACCCGAACTCTTTGAGGCGGCTTATGCCAACAAAGAGGAGCTTCTGGAGGAATTCAAGGAGAAACTGGCGAATGCCGGTATTGAGATGCCGGAAAACTTCGACTGGTGGCGCTATATCGTCAAGGTTTCTGGCACCGATTTTAGTTGATAGGAGGGAAAATAAAATGTTGAAGAATAACTATCCGTACGCCGTCATTGTCCGCTACGACTTCGATGATGATATGGGCGTTTATCCCTGCAAGGACGAAAGTCAGGCGAAGGACCTACTGAAGCGCTTCTTCGAAGCTGAGGTCGCCGAAGACAAGGCGAACGGACACGACTTCGAGGCTGAGATCTCTGACGACGGCTGGTCCGCCACCATTACTAACTACCGGCGTGATGGCTCCATCGACCACACCTGGTGGACAATCGGCAATGTCTATGGAGAGGGGGACGACTTCGCATGAGCAGGAAGAATAAGGCGATTGACACCTTTAAGAAGGCCGCTCCCGGCTACTTCGCCGAGGTCATCCCTGACGGCGGTGGCAACTGGCACATCTGCGCCGCCCGGGTGGATGAGCAGACTGGTCAAACCCTGTACGGCAAGGTCATCGCCTCCTACGCCCGACGGATGCTGGCTGAGAGCATCTGTGCGAACCTGAACATGGCTCGCCACACTACCGGTCTGTCGCCCATCTGAGACGGCATTACAAAGCCCCTGTTCCCTTCATGGGATCAGGGGTTGTTTTTTGCAGGGCTCACGGACCATGTAAGAGGCAGTAGGGCAGAGCTGCAGGAAGAAAATCTATGTCAGTTCCTTCGCTAAAAAAGACTGGACGAAACCGTTTCGCGCAAATCATTTCCTTCGAATCTGCATAGCATATCATGTTCGAACCAATTAGGAGAAGAACAATTCCCAAACTCAAGGAGGTATATAAGATGGCGGATATTGATCATCTGCTCGATGTCGATGACCTGGTTTTCGACAACACCGAGACCATCCACAGTGACCGTTGATCGCTTTGAAACCCGCTGCGGCACATAGGCAACAGGAGCCAGGGGCATAGCCCCAGCCCTTTGCCGGGCCGAGCGTCGGAAAAAACAAAATATGCCTCGCATAGCGAGACAGAACAAGGAGGAGAAATACATATGGAAACCAAGAAAGAATTTGAAGACGAGACTCAGGAACTTCGCAAGACGATCCCGGTTGAGGTGAGCGTTGAGCTGTCGGTAAACGACATCTTCAACTGGCTCACCGACTGCCAAAATCCTGCGGCCCTGCGCTATCTGGGCAAGTACGCCCTGCGCTGTGCCGAGGGCCTGGAAAATCCGGACGATGACGACTTCCGATCCAGAGCCTGATAGGGGAGGGGTACATATGAGCTATCATATCGATCTTTCCTTTAAGGCGGTGGAGAGCCGCGAGGAGGCCATGGACCTCGGGGTTCGGTTCTCCCGAATGGTTGCTGAGTCGCCCTACGCGGACAAGCTGATCCACGACAATATCTGCTACGCCATTCGCCAATGTTCCGGCGACGAAAGCGGAAACACCATGAGAGGCTGGCTGTACAGCCTTTTCAATGTGCAGTTGTGGTATTGGCCCCAGCACAAGCTGGTTGCTATTATCGGAAGAGACTGGCCGGATGCCTGTATGGAGGCGTTTGGACTCCAGCCCCATGAGTTCCAGAACAGCTGCGACCAGGACTATGAGTTTGAATCGTGGCCGGATATGGAGTTTTTCCAGAAGGAGATTTCTAGGGCAAAAACAATGGATTTGGATCTGGAGGAATATGGCGAGTGCGACGAGGGCTATGCCCGCCGCTCAGCCCTGTACGGAAACATCTATGACGCCCTTGGGCTCCATGACTGGGAGCTGGATAACCAGACGGAAAAATACGAGCAGATGGCTTTCAGTGGCATATATCGGCCGATCCAAATGCTTATGCTTTCCGCGAAAGCGCGTGCTTATATGAAAAAATGGGACGCTGGCATGTCACGGCTATTGGACGATATGAAAAATGGAGGAAGAAAGCCGTAGAGAAACGCCCCGGGATATCCCGGGGCGTTTTTGTAGTTTTAATGGGGCCTTTTCTCAGCATCCAGTAGAGTTTGGACACGCTGGATTTCGGATTTTTTATGAGGCGTCCCACCAGCATTCATTTCAATATACCAGGCCAGAACCTCTTCATAGGTCTGCAGGTCGTTGATATGAATACGGATAGTATCTTGTGTCATGCGCATAGAATCGGTGAACTCTTTGTATTTGCTGCCGAAGACCGGGAGTTCATTGTGAATAAACCGGCTGATTGCCGTAATACGCTGCAGGCCGTCTACGCAGACATAATCGTTGTATAAACCAGGAGCAACAGACCTGTGCCAGCTTGGATTGTTGAAATACAAATCCCGACCAGTTCGGCCGCCTCGCAACAGGAATTCGACATAGGCAATCTGCTGTTTGCGCGTCCAGACATGGCCCCGCTGAAACTCGGGATTAAGCTGCAGGCCATAATCTCGGATTTCATCCTCCAAAAAGGAGATCAGTCGATCAATAGGATAATCGACAGCATAGTGTCCAATGTCTGTAAATTGTGGGATGTCTCGAAATTGGGTGATTTTGACTCCTTTGCTGATAGGATTCATTTTATTCCCCTCCTCCATTTATCTGCCCCATACGGAAAGAAAAATATTCTGAGCCCCAAATCTTTCGATTGCATCGGCCGCCCGATCAATATCGTCGGCCGAATATTTGCTGGCTCTTTTAATCATTGCATTTACATGACTATTGTCAAATTCTTGTTCCAGAGATTTCCTCAGCCGACGAAGTGCGTTCCCTTTTGTTATGTAGCTTAACATATTTAACCTCCGAGCATATCCAAGAAATACTGTTCCGTCAGCCCCGGAGTTAGGCTCCGGGGCGTTTTTATAGTTTTAATGGATCAACATGTGATACGAACTGAACCTCGAACACGCCACTCTCATTTCCTCACTTGAGGCTCAGGCTTCATCAGATTCTTGATCTTCTTGTTCCACACAGGAAGAAACAAACTGCTGTGCTAACGCCTCTTGTGCAGCATAGGCATCTCTCTGAAGCATTTCGTAGCAGGCTGAATCACGAAAAAGTCCGGACTTGCCCTGTCGCACATACAACATCTGATAATAGGCAATGCTCTTCAACTCGGAAGTGGAGGCAACATGCGAGGTATTGTGCAAGGCTTCCAATAATTCCATGGCATTGACTCCTCCATAGTAAAATCACAGTTTGACACTCTCCCCGCAGGGGGTAGGCCAATATTTGATCGGGTATTCGCACGCAGGCACGGATGCCGCCTTATATCCCTACAGCTAAAGCAGAGGGTTTTATGGCGGCATAGATAAGTCTAGTCAACTGTCCCAACCTATAAAGGGTACGAGGCTTGCTAAGGGTCCTAACCCTATACAAATCCTGGGGCTTGTAGCTCATCGCATTTGGTACTAGGGTCACTCCCGAGGGAGTAACCCCGAGCGCCACTTTTGCGCGCGGCATCTGCGGTACAATCGACCTATGGCTACATCACCGAGTGGTTGACGACACACGCTTTTCGGTCCCGCCAGGATGTACCCGGCGGGAATATTTAGTTAGCGTGATACGGTCGGTAGCTGCAGAGCGATGAATCCGATGCCGACTAAGATACAGGCAAAGATATCAAGCTAATACAGCAGTTTGCGCATGAGCTTAGATCCCTCCAATCATGTCCAAAAACTCCTGCTCCGTCAACACCGGCACTCCCAGAGACTGGGCCTTCGCCAGTTTGCTGCCGGCGCCAGGCCCGGCAATGACATAATCGGTCTTCTTGGACACCGAAGAACCAGCCTTGGCACCCAGCTCCTCCAGCTTCTTGTTGATGCCATCGCGGGTGAAGTGCTGCAGAGAGCCGGTAGCCACCACCGTCTTGCCATTGAAGGGGTTGTTCGTGGCAGCCGCTTTGGGGGCTGCCTTGAACCGTACCTCCTTGGCCACATCCAGAACCTCCTGGCGGCTCTCAGGATCCTTCAGCCAGGCGACCAGGTTGGCAGCCTTCTTGGGCCCCATGCCCTCCAAAGAGGCAAAGTCGAAGCCATTGTCCACAGCCTGGAGCAGCGCATCCAGGGTGCCAAACTGTTTCTCCAGCAGCTTGCCGATATGGCGGCCGATGAGCGGCGCACCGAAAGCAGCCAGGAAGGAAGAAAAGGCCGCGTCGCGGCTGACCTCCACACCCTCCTGAATCTTCTCGTAGGAGCGCTTGCCGAACCCGTCCAGGGCAATGATCTGGTCCTTATAGCGGTCCAGATGGTAGATGTCGGCGAAGGTCTTGATGAAACCCTCATCCACCAGTGCTTCCAGAGTGGCGCCGGCCATATTGGGTACCTCCATGTAGGTCCGGGCGCAGAAATGCTCGAACTGGCGGACGCGCTTGGCCGAGCACCGGGGGTTGGTGCAAACCAGATAGTTAGTCTCTCCACGCTGCTCCACTACGGTCTTGCCGCCGCAGCAGGGGCAGGTGTCAGGCAGCTTGTAGGTACCAGACTTGGTGTTGTTCTTGGCCACAGCTGGGATGATCATGTTGGCTTTGTAGACCTCCAGCTCATCGCCGACGCCCAGCTGCAGCTTGCGGAAGATGTCCACATTGTGCAGGGTGGCCTTCTGAACCTTGGAGCCGTCGATCATGACCGGCGTAAACAGGGCCGTTAGGCTCAGGATGCCGCTGCGGGTCGGCCGAATGCGCACACCCAGGAACTTGGTCTTATGGGTGGCGTCCTCCCATTTGAAGGCGATGCGGCAGTTCTCATGGTGGCCGGTGGCCCCCAGACTCTTGCCGAAGACCTTGTCGTTGTATTCAACGATTAGCCCGTCAGCGGGGAGTGGAAAGGTCTTGACATCAAAGAGCTTATCATCGATCACCTGGCCGGGCGTCTTGGTGAGCAAGTGCGGAACGACCGAGAACCCCTGCTCAGCCAGGAAAGCATAGCTGTTCTCAACTGTGCTCAGGAAGGGCTGCACCAGCTCAAAGGCCACAAACTGCAGCTCGCGGGGAGCCGACTCACGCTGGTTTAGCAGCCGGACAGAGCCGGCAGCCAGGCCGCGTGGATGGGCATAGGGCTCATCCACATGCTTATTGACCTCATCAAAACCAGCCCAAGAGACGACGCACTCGCCACGAACCTCCACATCGCCCATGCAGGGGATGTGCTGGGGGATGCCCAGGATGGAGGCGCAGTTGTGGGTCACATCCTCGCCAATATTGCCGTCGCCGCGGGTGATGACACGCTCCAGATTGCCGTTGGCGTAGCGGATGACCAGGGTGAGTCCGTCCAATTTCCAACTGACCATGCAATCACCAGGACCCTTGCCTGCAAACTTATCGATGTCCTCAGTGCTCTTTGTCTTGGCCGCCGACAGCATCGGCTTGGAGTGGATGACTTTAGGCAGGCTGGGCAGGATGCCTCCGCCAACTTTTTGGGTAGGGGAGGAGGCATAGATGATGCCAGTCTCCTTCTCCAGGGCAGCCAGCTCGTCGAATTGGGAGTCCCACTCCCGGTCGCTGACGATCGGATCGTCATTGAGGTAGTAGGCCAACTCCTCTTTCTTCATGATGGCCAACAGTTCCTTCATGCGATTGATCTTGTTCTCCATAGTGTTGTTTCCTCCTATGTATTTTAGTTTAGCCAAATCGGGTGGCTAATTAGAATATATGCAAGGAAGCAGAAGGCCATTCTGGGATGGGGGAACGGATGGTCAAGTCTTTTTTAACGAAGAAAATCGGCAGAGGGATACTTTGTACTGCCTAAACTTTAGCATCACGAGCTTCCAGGGGAGCTCGTGTATGGTGTTCAGAGCACTCACGGACCACAGGCAAAGTGACTCCGCCTGTTGGAAAAACATGAAATTCTTAGTGAAAGACACAAACCTAAAACATACATGGAAACCGCCGCCCCAATATCGGGACGGCGGTTCTTTTGTGTTACCCGCAATTTGATGCGGGCAGCGCAACCAGCTGTGGCGGAAGGGACCTGGCCACATCCTCAAAAGTTGGGTACTCTGTGAGTGGAACTATCTTTGCAACCGGTGTTTTTTGCGTGACTGGCACAGCTTGGCAAAGGTCAAACAAGAGCAGCCGGTGAGAGGAATAGAATACGCCTTTCACCTTCATCGCTGGAAGGCCTTCCCAGCCCATCGTCATCCGTACTGAGTCGGCAAGAGCTTTGTTCCCCAAGGAAATGCGCTTCTGGGGCCGGCTGCTGTCCCGCTCATAGAAGGGGAGGGACAACTCCTGTACGGTCCGAAGTTCCGCCTCGGAGAAAGCCTTGAGGACGATTTGCTGCCCATCGTAGGTAGAGCATAGACAGACATGGGTTGGGTAGTTGAGTTCGATGATTGCGGCCTGGTTAAAGGACAATCTCCTGGAGAAGATACGCAACTCAGAGGTAGAGTAGGAGATCAGCTTCGGGTTCAAGACCCTGAACTGGCTCGGATCAAAGTCAGGAAGGAACGATGGATTTCGATGCAGCATATCTATGTTTTCCTCCAATCTCGACTGGATACACCCGCAAATTTGGCTCGATTGTGATGCTGTAGTCGGTCCGCAGGAAGCCTGTCCATACGGTAGAAAACAGGATGCGCTGGACTTCAATCCAGTCGGTTTCTGACACGAGTTTTGGATGATAGTCTATGATTTCGTATTTGGGGAGCTGCCCCCTGTTTTTAACCGATTTGTGGGAAAACAGATCCTGGACGAAAGTCTTTTGCATGGTCACATTCCCTGCATACCGCTCGTTGGATAGGATATAGAGGATTGTTGCATGAGACCAGAATTCCTTCCCCTGTGGAGAGGGGATATGGTATATATGGAGCAAATCTCGAATCTCAGAAATCGAATAGCGCATCAGTACCCATCCATATATCATCCGCACAACATGGCTGGTGACCGGGTCTTCGGCCAAATCCCGCCCTTCCCGCAAGTATCCGTATAAATCCACGATGCGAGGAATGCCGCGGGCAAACCGTTTCCGGATTCCCCATTTTACTGCCAGCGATTTGGTCTCAGACTCAGACTGGGCCAGCGTGGACAGCAGGTTGAGCTGCAGCTCGCTGTTCGATGCCAGCGTATGCAGGCCATCCGCTTCGAACAGTACTCCCACAGGTGGGTTCAGGTTTTTCAGCATCCGACAGGTGGAAACGCAGTCTACCGTGTTGCGGGCGAAGCGGGTAACCGACTTGGTGAGTACTAATGAGACCCTCCCGGTCTTACAGTCCCCAATTAGCCGGTTGAAGTCTTTGCGTTTCTTCATGGAAGTAGCCGAGATCCCCTCATCAGCATAGACATCCACCAGTGTCCAGTGCTTGTTCTGCGCAATCTTGTCCTCATATTCCTGCCGCTGCAGGTCGTAGCTCTCGACTTGATCGTCGGACATCGTGGAGACCCGGCAGTAGGCACCAACCAGCTCGTCCTTCTCACGAATATCAATGCAGTACTCTTCCTTCGCCGGAATCACCCGCACCTCATGAGCGTCCAGATCCTCATGGAACCGCCTGCGCCGTTCTTCCCTGGAACTGCCCAACCTAAATCACCTCCAGGCCACCGTCTGCCGGAGGAATATCTACACGGCCCATTTCCAGCCTAAGTTGTTCGATCGCCCGCCGTTCCTGCCATCGAGGGAAGAAAAAGGCTGGTGTGAACCAGACATTCGAACCTTGCTTTTGCAGTAGAGGAGACACGCTGGAGAGCGGCTGTGTCAAACTGTTGTCCACAACAATGTAGCCTGGACAGCCGAGAAGGCTAAGTTGGATATAGCACATGCAGGCCGCCAGCCGGTCTACATCCTGGGCGGCAAACAAAACGCTGGTTTGGAAGTTGATACTCGGCTTCTGTGTCCGGCAGGCATTGGCAAAGGCGACCAGCAAGGCGCCAGCACCGCAGGCTGGATCATATACAGAAATCCAGCCGTTTGCCTCGATTTTTTCCTTCAACCTATCCGAAAGAGTCATTTCAGCCATCATCTTCGCAATGTCGTAGGGCGTGAAGAACTGTCCCTTCCAATGGTTGTTCAGTCCCAGACTCATGAACACTGTCCCCAAAAGATCCTGCTGCGGATCTGTCTCCAGCCCAAGTACTACCTGCGAAAAAGCCTCCACAAACAACCCAAATTCATCCGCTGTGTATTTCGCTGAGATGGAAGTGTACAGTTGCTCTCGCTCTGCTTGGGCAGATCCAAAATCTACGCTGTTGGCAATCGAGATTGCCGACATCAGGATGAAATCCTCCCAGATCTCCCATATGGAGAGCTTCCCGGCTCCGAGCTGTTCCAGTAGCCGCACAATCTGTTCCTGGTGACGGTTTTTCAGCCACATTCTGCTTCTGCTCATAATTCCTCCCCTGGCGCATTTCGTCCCCTATCAGCATGGCACCATGCCGTTTTTGGCCCCATGATAGCATGGCACCATGCCAAATGTCAACCTTTTTCGTTTTGTGATATTGCCGAAAAATGTTTCCCCGTGGTATAATTAGACCCAAATTTTGTGTGTAGAAAGGGGATGGTTGGCATGGCTGCGAGCGAGAAAAAAAGAAAAAGCAATAGGAGATATCTTGAGAAATGCGATTTAATCACACTAAAACCACGAATAGAACGCGGGCGACTGATCAGATTGGCCGCATCAGAATCTGGACAAAGTCTGCAGGGGTACATATTAGAGGCGACTGAGCAGCGGATGGAGCGGGAGGGAAAACCGGTCTGGTCAGCAGGAGATGAGCCTGGCGAGCGGTAACCTATCGGACGAAATATATTAACAGGGCGGCTGGGAAGGCCGCCCTTTCTTTGTTAGGGAGGTTTGATTAAGTCTTTTTTAACGAAGAAAACTGCTGTGGGCCGCTTCGTTCTGATAGAGCTCTCGCGGCACGAGCTTCTTCTGGAAGCCCGTGTATGGCATGCAGGGCAGCCCGGCGAAACGGTTTCAGTTGTGACAACGGCCAACTCACGGATCCGATGCGAAGCGGATTGCCATCGCAGCACTCCCAGATGGAGGCTGCGGAAGGCAAATGACAATTTCCTGCTGCATTTTTTCTTAAAAAAGATTCATTCACACGAAAAGACGGGCCGCCAAAATGGCGACCCGTCCTTGTATTTTGTTAAGCTATCAGCCCAACTTCGTCCACTTTTCAATCCCATCCTGGGCATCATGGCGGTGCGTATTGGCAGCCTCGATGATATCCCAATAGAACCAATCAGTTTCCTTGATGTCGGAGAAGGTTTTATAGCCAGGAATGACAGACTTGGCAGAAGCATTGCGGCCCAGGATCCGGTTGATCATCACGACCGTCTCGGCGCGGGTGATCTTGTTGTCAGGTCTGAATGTGCCATTACCGTAGCCCTGCACCAGCCCGGCCGCAGCGGCCGTGTTGATGTTCTGGCGGGCCCAGTGTGTGGCAATATCGGTGAAGTGGTCGCCGCCAGTGGAGTCCTTGGCATCGCAGAAGCGGGCCAGGATGGTCGCCAGTTGAGCACGGGTGATATGGTCGTTGGGGCCAAACTTGCTGTTGTCATAGCCAGCCAGGATACCGGCATTGGACAGCGTGGCAATGGCCGTGCGGTTCCAGGCATCGGGCGCCACATCCTTGAAGGTGCAGACGCTGGTCTCGAACTGGAGTTTGGCCTCATCGGACAACAGCCGATAGATGATCATGGCAACCTCACCGCGGGTAATGTTGGCCATGGGAGCCGCCTTATCGGCAGTCCGGCCAGCAATATATGCGATGTGGTCTTCCTTATTCAGCATCCAGGACTTGTCGTTCTGGGCAGGAGGAACAGGCTTCACGGGTTGCTCAACGGCTTCCTTCTCCCACTTGGCGTAGAGAGTGAAACTCTTCTTCACGGGCTCGGAGAAATCATACTCATTCTTCAGAGCCTTATCAGTGTACCAGCCCTTGAAGACATAGCCCTTTCTGGCGGGTTCCTTCGGCTCGCGGACCGTTTCGTTGCGCTCAACAGTCTTGGAAGCCACAGAAGATCCGCCATTGCTGTCGAACCGGACCGTGTAGTCGTAGGAGGAACTGCTACTGCCGCCGCCGCCACCACCGCTGCTGGGCACACGGCCCTGAACAATGGTCACAGTCTGAACCAGGCTGGCCATATTGTCAGCAGTGTGGCTGTACCGGATCTCATAGGTGCCGGAAGCCAGGCCGGTGACGGAGGTTCCATCAATCTTGGTCCACTCGCCGCCAGAGAGGCGATATTCCATATTGACGGTGGTGTTGGTCAGGGAACCGTCGTTCCGCCCGCGCACGCTCTCGTCCGTGTGGCCTACAGTGGGAGCCGCAGGACGGGAGGGAATGTGGATGGTTTGATGGTCGCTGCCTAGGTGGTCCTCATCGCCGGGGACGCGGATGATGATGTCCTGCCCAGTCATGCCGGAAACATCCATGGGCTCCGTTGCTGGCTTCCAGGTTTTGCCGCCATCGGTGGAATACTCCATGTTGCCGGTGGTGTTGATGGTTTCCTTATCTGTATCCAGGATCACGCTGGGAGTCGGGTGCTTTTCGGGGATGTGGATAGTCGTCTCCTCGCCGGGCAGCTCAGTACCGGTGGCCGGCTCACGAATGATGATGTCCTTACCGCCCATGTCAGAGACATCGAAAGGATCAGGGCAGGGCTTCCAGGTCTCACCGCCGTCATCACTGTACTCCAAATCTTTGGAGGGAGAGATGATGCCGGTATTGGGATCCAGAGTCACCTCAGGAGCAGGCTTTTTCTCGGGAATGGTCACAGTCACTTCGCTGCTGGCCGGTTTGTCGTCCTCAGCGGGATAGCGGACGATGATATTCTTGCCGTCCAGGTCAGACACATCCAGGGGTTCAGTCGCAGGGTTCCAGGTCTCACCGCCGTCGGTGGAATACTCCATATCCTCGGTGGTGTTGATGGTCTGGTTCTCGGTGTCCAGCTCCACGATCGGGCCATCGGGCCGTGCAGGAACGATGATGGTTGTCTCGGCGCTGGCAAACTCATCCTCGGTAGAGGGCAGCCGAATCAGGATCGTCTCGCCGGTGTGGTCGGAGACCTTCAGGGGCTCAGTGGCCTGCGTCCAAGTCTCGCCGCCGTCTGTGGAGTACTCCATGTCAGTGGTTGTGTTGATGGTCTCATCGTGGTTGTTGATCTCGACCTCAGGCTTGGGCCGGCGACCAGGGATTACGATGGCGACCGGCTCGCTGGGAAACTCATCATCATCGCCGTGGTTGCGAATGTAGATAGTAGTCCCAGCCTGGTTGGACACATCCAGGGGCTCGGTGGCTTGAGCCCAGGTTTTGCCATCAGAGGAGACATCCATGCTGGTGGTGGTATTGATGGTCTCATCGTCCATATCCAGCTTGACATCAGGCTGCTTGGCATAGCTGAAAATCTCGATGCTCACAGGGTTGCTGGCGAAGGTAGTCTCCGTATGGGCGGTGCGGACGATGATCGTCTGTCCGGCCATATTGGAAACATCCAGGGCGCCGCCCTCGATTTTGGTCCAGCTCCCGCCGCCATTGATCGAATACTCAGCGTTGGTCAACCCAGTGACCTGGATCTTTTCCTTGTCAATAGACCAGGTGGGAGCCGCCTCGCGCAGAGGCGCAGTAACCATCTCAGGCAGGCTGGCAAAGTGTTCAGTGTCGTGTTTGGCGCGGACTGTCAGGCCCTGGCCGCACTTATCAGAGACATCATAGCCGTCGCCAACATCTGTCCAGGCTTTGCCGTCCAGGACTTGACCCAGGGCCGAATCGGCCTCCAGGGTTTCGGCATCCATGTCAAAGCAGAAGTTGGGCAGAATGTTACGGGTAGGAATGATGACATCAGAGGTGTTGCTGGCCGGATCAGTGCCGTTGCAGCTGTACCGAACCTGGATGTTTTCACCAACCAGGTTGGAGACAGACATGTTGTCCAGGCAGGGGCTCCAGCTCTCGCCATCAAAATACTCCATGGCGGTAGTGCTGTTCATGGTCTCGGCCTCATTGTTGACCGCGATCACAGGAGCAACGCCGCGAGTGGGAACATGGACTGTGCAGGGGTCGCTGTGGAAGGACGAGTCCTCGATGGCCTCGATGCGAACCAGGATATCCTGGCCCTGGAGGTTTTCCACATCCATGTCATCGGTGCAGGAGTTCCATGTGCCGCCATTGTCCGTGGAATACTCCATGGCATCGGTGGTGTTCATGGTGTAGTCGTAGGGGTTGACGGTCACATTGGGGGCAGCAGGCCGCTCGGGTAGAGTCTCGATGGTAACAGCGCCAGGCTTGCCGGTGCCATCGTCAATGAGCCCCACATAAATGGTGCTGCCAGGCTTCACGGAGGAGCCATCGTCCAGCTTATCGGTCATCGAATAGTCGTTGCCGGCCTGGACAACTTCACCGTTGAAGTGGATGGTCTCATCCTTGTAGTTGATCTCATATTCGAGGCCAGTATCCGCAATGGTGCGGGTCTTAGTCGAGGTCTCATTGGACGCCTTGTGGTTGTCAGTCTCAGCCAAGCGCATGGTCACTGTATAGTCGGTGTCCGGGATCAAACCAGAGAACTTGGGGGTCGACTGCCAATTCAGGCCGCTGTCAATGCTGTATTCAGCACCTGGGACTGGGTTGACAGCGATGGTAGTCGTGGTACGGTTGGCAATGCTAGGATCAGCATCGAGGGTCTGCGCCGCACGCTCGATGGTCATGTTCGCTTCGACCGTATCAGATTCCAGCTCATAGTTGGTTTCTGGGGCCAGGTAGAAGCGAACCGTGTAGGTGCCGGCATTCACAGGCGCTTCAGCGCTGGAGTAGGGAGAATTGTTGGTGAGAGTACCAAAGTACATCACGCTCACAGATTTCACGCCATCTAGTTCAGCCAGGGTGCTGGTGTACGGATAGGGCTGTCCAATGCCAGTATAGGTTGTGGCGTAGTCCTTCATCTCGGGGATATCCACCTGATGCTTGCTGGTAGAGCCGACGACAGGCCTGGAAGCAGACTGCTCATGGTTGTCGTCTCCCTTCATGCGCACCAGGATCGTATAGCTGGTGCAGGGGTTCAGGTCCTCAAAGACATTGCTATCCTGCCAGTCGATGCCGCCATTGATGCTGTACTCGGCACCAGGGATGGCGGAGGCAGTCAGGGAGGTGGCTCCGGCTTTCTCCAGGGAGGCCACAGGGGCTTCCTGAGGGGCCTTCTTGATGATCAGCTTGGCCGTGTAGGGGCCGGGAGCGACTGTGTAGCCATCCTCGGCGGTAAACTCGGCCGTCACCTGATACTCGCCCGCATTGGTGGGCGGGGTCGTGGAGGGCTCATAGTCCTTGCCCACATAGGTGATGGTCACAGAGGTGATGCCAGGGATACCGTCAGCGCCATGGTAGGCCTGCATCTGCCCATTGTAGGTGGTCGACTCATCCTTCAGGACAGGCGCCAGAGGCTTGCTGTTCTGGATGATGTGCATGGTGGGAGAGGGCAGCTCCTCGGGAAGCTGATAACCGTCGGCGGGGGTGAACTCGATAGTTACCTTGTAGTCTCCGGGAGCGGAGGGAGCTGAGCTGAGGCTGCCGTATCTGGTGATTTGCATGTCAGAGATGCCGGTGATAGACTTGGGCAGCATAAAGGTCTTGGCCGTACCATCGAACTCATAGGTCTGGTCTGCGATGTCAGGGAACCGGACAGTGGTTTTTTCAGTCCGCTGCTCGGTGGCAGAACCAGTATGTTCCTTGTAGAACTTGGTCTCCACAGCCTTGGGGATGATGCTGTACACTGTATCGCGGTTCAGGCCGGTGAAAACACCGGTGGTCTGCCAGCTGCGGCCACCGTCGATGCTGTAGCTTACGCCCTCAGTCGTCTCGATGGTGATGCTGGAGTCGGTCACGGAAGTGACCACAGGTGCCAGAGGCGCGGCCTGCTCAGCCTTGTTGATGGTGAGATTGGCGTATTGAGGCTGGATTTGGTCGTAGCCGACATCCATCTTGTAGGTGACAGCCACCTTGTAGGTGCCAGGATCGGTGGGAGCCTCAGTGCTGGGACCATACACGGTATCGTTGATGCCGGTGAAGGTCTGAACCACTTCCGTGCAGCCGGTCGGCTGATTGGCAACCAGGCGCTTGCCAGTCCCGTCGTAGGTATAAACCGCGGACTGGACTGTATCGGCAGTGGCAGTCTGATTGGCCGTCCGGATGGTGGCGGAGGACTCAGGGCTTTCATCGTGGTTTTCGTCAGCTGGGTATTTCACCTTGACTGTGTATTCGGTGTTGGGGGTCAGCCCCTCAAACAGGGTGCTGAGTTGATACTTGCTGTCATTGATACCATCAATAGCATAGACGGCGCCCGGGATGGTCGTGATCGAGATACTGTTGGTACCAACATTGCTGGCCGTGGGGACGGGCGGAGCCTGCCGCTTGGCCTTGTTAATGGTCAGGGTCGTTTCGACCGGATCGATGGGAGCATAGCCGGAATTCATCTCGAAGGTGACTTTCACCTGATAGATGCCGGCATTGGTGGGGGCAGCGGCCGTCCACTGGTCGTCCACATAGTACTGAACGGTGCTCTTTACAACGCCAGAGATGGGAGCTACGCGGTAGGAGATGGGGCTGCCCGTGTAATCAGCCGACTGAGGTTGCAGGTCAGTGGACCCGGCCTGCTGCTGTTCGGTGGAAAACTTGGCGGAGGAAGGTTTAGATTCCGCATAGTTCTTGTCCTCGGACTCCAGCAACTTCTGGTAGAAGGTGTACTCGGTGCCAGGGTCCAGGTGCTCGAACACAGGGCTCTCCTGCCAGATGATACCGTCCCGGCTGTATTCGGCGCTCTCGATTGTATTCAGAGTGACGCTGGTCGTCGTGCAGGACAGCATGGTAGGAGCGGGGCAGGTGCGGGACGCCTGGTTGATAGTATAGCTGACCCGGGCAGGCGCGAGCTGCTCAAAGCCGGGCACCATGGTAAACTCGACAATAGCTGTGTAGGTGCCGGCATTCACCGGAGGTGAGTTGGACTGATACTTATTGTTGTTCAAATCATCGCCTGTATAGCGCACAGACATGGACTGGATACCCTCTGTGGTGCCAGGCAAAGGGAAGGGGGTGGCGTTGCCATCATAGACCTTACTGAACGCGGTGAAGCTGGGAGCAGTGGCGGAGCCCTTGGAAAGGTTGATCTGCGCCTGCGCCACAACATTGCCGCTGTTATTCAGCTCCGGGTGATGACTCAAATCTAGGGTGCCGGTGAGAGTCTGAGTGACAGATTGGTCATTGTAGCTGTTGCTGTTCCAGGTCACCGGCACGGTGGCCTCATAGCCGCCGTCGCCCTCAGCGTCGATGGTGACAGTAGCTGGCAGACCCAGCTCGTCAAATGGGGTGCCGACCGGCTTATTGATGACAGGATTATTCTTGATAGTGAGGACCTGGCGGCTCTTAACCTCGACATCGAGGCCGGAGACAGACAAGCTAATGCCGTTCCAACTACCATCCTTACGGCTGATCAGGACTGTAGTCTTGGTATTGCCGGCCTTGCTGGAATCGAAACTGGCCTGACCAGGATACACATTGAAGGTGTACAGATCAGACTCTGCGTTGAGCAGCTTAATGTCCGACTCTTTGTCGCCGACAAAAACCGCCTCAGTCTTAGGGAGGATGTAGCAGATGAGCGTGTACCTGGAATAAATATTGCCAGTATCGTCATCCACATCCCAACAGTAGTTCTTGTCCTCAATAGTAAAGGTTACAGCGTAGGCGCCGGCTGCGGCAGGATCAGACAATGGAATCGATTCGTCTGCCTCCGGGCTAGTGCCCTTCAAAGCTACGGCATGAACGGTCATGGGAACCGTGATCTGCTGGCCTTTCACATTCTGATAGCTGAACAACTTACCATCCAGCAAGCTCGTGCCATCATAAATCTTATTCTGGAAAAAGTCAGTACCGGGAGGGGTCACAGGCTTTGGACGAACTGTAAGCTCGTCTGTGCCGTGCAGCTCGACATTATCATAGCAGGCATTGTCAATGGTAATAATTACACTATATCGGCCAGTCTCGGTGATCCTGACATTGTTGGTCAGATTGGCGCCGACAAACCGGCGGAAATTTGGGGCAACCTCATAGACGATAGTATGTTCATCACCGTTGTAGACAATGCCATTCTGGATGTCGTTTTTGGACTCTTCGGTCAGGGTGAAAGCATCCAGTGTCAGTTTGGGAATCGTCAGTTCGGCCGTCGACCCGCACTTGTCGCAGCGGTACTTGATGTAGCCAGCCTCGGTATCGGTAGCCTGTTTAGACTCGTTGACAAGGGAAGCCCCCTGCTCGCATCTGTGGGCCGCCTTGATGGTAGCCCCCCGATCATCAGGGTGCTCAAAGTCGACAAAAAGATGAACTTTTTCTTTGCCTTGAGTTGTGTTGTATACAACGCCCTGGGTGGCTACCGACGGCCACAGGTTGGGGTCATCATCGACCTCGCTGCCGGCGGCCAGTACAGTCGCGCCATCGGCGTTATTGGCCAGCATGGCGACATTGGAGGGTTCAACAACGCCCATTTCGATATCGGCGTTGAATAGCCGGTTCTGGATTTGGACGATATTGCTGCCGTCCAAGACGGTGGAGGGGAATGGATCAGAGCCAAGCCAGCGCTCCCATTCGGAACCATTGGCCTGGAGCCCGGTGCTGTCGTCAGGAACAAGGGCATCATCGCCCAACTGGGGAATCTCCACCTCAGCTGAGGCGTTGCAGTGGCTGCAGACATAGGAGATCAGACCATTATTTTCCTGGGTGGCAGGAGTGATGTAGGGGTCGCTCACATGCGGGTCAGAGCAAGTATGCACAGAGTAAATCTGTTCATTGCCTCCGGACATATCGATGCTGACATAGATGTTCAAATCTTCGTCCGGCCCCATCAGCTCGTCCTGGCCAGGTACCTGGTTCTTGTAGACGGTCGCCTGGTAGTTGTGGGTATCAGGTGCATCGGCAAGGGCTGCGGCCGGGAGCATCCCAGCCATCATGGCCCCCGCCAGCAGCACGCTGACCCCACGCTTGATAGGATCATTCGCCAATGTAAACACTTCCTTTCTAAAACAGCCGGCGGCGCCGGCAGAGGAGAGGAGGAAGCTCCGCTCCCGCTGCCAGCTGTTGCCAGCCTGGGTCGTTGTCAAGTTTTGGGTTCTGAATCAGAACTCATACTCAACCGTATAGGTGATATTGCTCTTGCCATACATACAATCGTGGTTGGTGTAATAATAGAACCTCATCTCCGTGTAGGTGCCGCTGGGAAGCGTGCCGGAGAGGGTCACGCCATTGCTGACCTCTTTATACGCAACCTGCTCCCACTGCTTAGTGAGGATATTGTAGGCCTCAACTTTGCCCCAGTCGTTGCCGCCATGGCCACTCACCGCGGGAACATTGAAGGAATACTTGGTGATGTAGCCATAGATAGTCTCACCGTTGTCGGTGAAGCTGATGCCAGGTTCCTCAAGATAGGAGTTTGCGCCAGTCAGTTCCATGCCGCCGCCAGTATTGTCGGCAACAAAGAAGACGATAGCCGACCACTTGGAGGTTGCGCCGAACTCGTCGACGGCCCGGCACTTGATCAGATGTTTGCCGTACTCATAGGTGGAGGACTCAGATTTCCGGCCTTCCCACTCATAGGTGATATTGTCTCCATCAGGGTCGGTAGCGGAGGCGGTGATGGTCACCGTCTGGCTGGGCCGGACGACGCCGTCAGAGGGCGTCTTATTGATCACAGGAGCGGAGGGAGCCTGGTTGATAAACTCCATGGTCTTTTCACTCCACTCGGAGGCTGCGCCATACTCATCGACAGCTCGGACACGGATCCTGTGGACTTTGCCGCGCTCGTAGAGGCCGTCGCTGCGGTAGTCGCCGTCCCACTCCAGAGTCACGCTGTCGCCGTCCGGGTCAGTGGCCTTGGCGGAAACATTGCCGACAAACTTGCCGTTCTGGAGCTGCCGGGTCGGTTCGACTGTAAAGGAAGTGATGACGGGCGGGTCATTGATAAACTCAATTTCACGGGAGACCCACTCGGAGGCAGCGCCCCACTCGTCCACAGCCCGCACACGGATTGTGTGAGTGCCGATTGAGTAGTAGCCGTCTTCCTGGTACTCGTCATCCCACTCCAGATGGACTTCATCGCCATCCGGGTCAGAGCAGGTGGCGTTCAGGTCTGCATAATAGAGGCCGCCCACAACATTACGGGTGGCTTCGGCGGTAAAGGAGTCGATCCGGGGCGCCATGTTGGTCACATCCACGGTGGCAAACGCCGTGTGCGGGTTGCCGGCATCATCGACCGTAGTGGCCGTGATCGTGTAGGTGCCAACATTGAACAGGGTCAGTTGTCCAGCGGTGCCGGTCAGAGATCCAGTATTGCCGTCCAGTTCGACGGGCACATTGCCCATCTTCACGCCCCACTTGACATTTAGAGCGCCGCTGCCGGAGAGGCTCACATCGAAGGGTTGTCCAACATGGATCTGGGAGGGAGCATTCACGGACAGGTCAGCCTTGTAGATGACCTGGATGTTCCGCTTTGCCACAGAGGGCGTTCCGCTCCCGTCGTCCAGGGTGGCGATCAGGGTATAGCTGCCAACCTCGGGGAATACGACCTTGCCACCGTCATTGTCCAATCCGGACAGGTCCATGGCGTAGGTGGCGCCGTCCTTTTCCACAGACCACTGGATATTGGCGCCGGTGGGATTGACCAGAGAGTCCATGATGACAGGGACCTCATTGCCCACATACTCCATACCAGAGATGCTGAAGGACAAGCCGCCCACAGGCAGTACCCGGATCGTATCGGAGGCGCTGAACTGGCGGCCAAGGCCGTCCGTCATTGTCCCGATCAGCTCGTAGGTACCGGCTTCCGTGAACTGGATGCATCCGCCGTAGTTGTTCAAATCGCCGGAGACATACCGGTTAATGTCCACGCTCTGTCCATCCTTCTTCAGGGACCAGTTAATGGGGAGCGTATTGTTGTTGCCCAGCGTCAGGACTTCAGCCTCGTGGCCCACATAGACTTCCGTCTCGGTGATGGACACACTGAGCTCCTGCTCAGCCAGAACTTCAATGCTGGGTCCATCGAAGGAGAACACCCGGCCGGTGGCATCTGTGACCTCGCAGCCGATCGTATAGGTACCAGCATGCTTGATGCGGATGTCGCCAGGCTCGGCGGTCAGACCGCCAGCCACATAAGTGCTCCAGGCCTGCCGCACGCCGTAGGTGTCGGCGATGAACCAGCTGATGGAGGTACCTTCAATGCCAGAAACATTGGAGGACTTCACAGGCACCAAAAACTCAGTGTCCGTATGGGCGTAGCTGGGAAGCGTCCAGTTGACTTGCGGGATCGGGTAGACGGTGAATTCCTGCTCATAGGAGTAGGCTCGGCCGCCGCCGTCCGTGAAGACAGCCTTCAGCTTGTAGTCGCCCGTCTGCCGGAACTGGAGCTTGCTGCCCTCGGCGCTCAGGTCGCCGGACATCACCGTGGAGGGCTGGATGACCTCGCCGTTGCGAGTCAGCGTCCAGTACAGCGCGTTGCTACCCAGTTCCCTGAAATCAGTGGTCAGGTCGACCTCAGTGTCCGTGTGGAACGAAGCAGGCAGATAGAAACCAGCCTGGCCCACCGGGTAGACCTGGATACTGCTGGAGGCGGTCGTCTCACGGCCCAGTTCGTCAGTGGTCTTTGCGATAAAGGTATAGAGGCCAGGTTCAGTAACGAACCCATGGCCGCCGTCGGCTCCCAGCTCAAACTTGGGTGCCACTTCCTTGCCATCCTTTAGGACAGCCCAATAAATGTTCTGCCCATCCCAGTTTGCCTTGTCCAAAGTGACATCCAGAGCCTCGTCCGTGTGGCCGGTGGCTTCGGTGGTGACCGTCAGCCCGATCACCGGGTAGATCTGCACCATCTGAGAGCAGCTGTACTCGCGGCCCAGCTCATCTTCAGCCGTGGCAATCAGCGTGTAGGCGCCCACATCCGTAAACCGGATATTGCCGCCCTTGTTGTTCAGGGAACCAAACACATAGTCCTTCATCTCAGCGGGGACGCCATCCTTGGACAAGGTCCAGGTGACATTCTGATCCGCCAGATCGGAGGACAGCAGGTCTACAGGGATGCCGGAGTCAGTCCAGGCAGTCGCCGGGAGCGTGAAGCTCAGTCCGGCGATCGGATAGACCTTGACAGACCTGGTCGCCGAGGTAAACACGCGGCCGGTGGCGTCCATCACGGAAGCCGTGATGTCATAGACACCGGCCTGGTCGATCTGGATGGAGCCTCCACTGCCGGTCAGGCTGCCAGTATAGCTGGTGGCCGTATCCGGGTCGTTGGAGGGCGTGACCTTCCAGGTGACAGGTAGGTCAGTGTTCGTGTTCAGGGTAACTTCGGCGTATTCGTCCATATGGACAGCCGCCGTGGTATTCAGGTCCAGAGTCAGGACCGGGAACACCTGAATGGCCTGGTCGTAGGTGAAGGTGCGACCAAGCTCGTCGGTCACGGTAGCCGTGAGGACATTGGCGCCAGGCTTGGTGAACTTCACGCTGCCGCCGTCATTGGTCAGGGCTCCATCCACGCCAGAAGCCAGCGGGGTAGGTTCCCCATCCACAGTCAGGGACCAGACGATCTGGTTCTCACGCAGATTTTCGGATGTCATCTTGACCACGACCGTCTCATCCGGGTGAGAGAACTCAGGCAGCTTGAAGGACAACTGGACTGTATTCCAAACCAGTATGTTGGTCCTGGCAAAGAATTCGCGTCCAAGCTCATCCGTCACAGAAGCGGAAATAAAATGGGTGCCAGGTTCGGTGAAGTTTAAGGTGCCGCCGTCATTTCCGAGCATATTGGGAACCTCCGCGCCCGTCTCCGATATCACGGACCACTTCACCGTCAGGCCGCCCAGGTCCGGTGCGTCCAGACCAATTGTCGCAGCCTGGTCGAAGTGGATGTTCTGAGGGGCATCGATGCTCAATGTGATGACCGGGTAGACCTTGAGTGAAACACTCTCTGTGTACTCACGGCCCAGTTCATCGGTCACGGTGGCGGTCAGCGTATAGTCGCCGTCGCCCATCTCGTCGAAATCAAGCTCGCCACCGTCATCGTTGAGCACTACTGGAACCTCGACTCCATCGCGCTCCAGTTTCCAGGAGACGCTTGCAGGGGCACCATTCCCAACTGTCAGGGTGATTTTGGCATCCTCATCCTCGTGGAGTCTGGTCACTTCGATAAGAGCATCTGCCGCATCTGGCTCATCAATCCGGTCTGCTGAGAGGGATAGATCCAGGTCTTCGATGACGCGGACCAAGACTTCCTCGGACTCATACTCGCGGCCAGCCTTGTCGCTGGTCTTGGCAATGAAGGAGTACTCGCCATTTTCAATGAAGCTGATCTCCGAGATGTTCGACAGGTCGAGCCCTTCATACACGGCCTCATCCTTCTTGACTTCCCAGGTGATGGCCTGGTCTTTGGTGGCATTCTTGGTATCCAGGCTCAGGTTCAGCTTTTCGTCCAGGTGGAGACCAGCCTTGTCAGCCGAAGCAGTGAGCTCGATGACGGGCAGAACCTCGACGGAAGCCTGTTCGGTGAACTCCCGGCCCAGCCGGTCGGTCACCGTTGCCTGAATATTGTAGACTCCAGGGATGTCGATCTGGATATTGCCACCGTCATCGTTCAGGTTCCCCCGATAGGTAACAACACCCTGCTCATTGGTCACTTCCCAGGAGACAGGGTAGGAATCATAACCAGCCATCTCTACAAGGAACGCCTGGTCGGTCCAGCCGTACTGAGCAACGATCAGGCTGGGATCCAGCAGGCCTTCGATGGTGATTGACTCCACATTAGAGATGAAGACGCGGCCAGAAGCGTCGGTAACCGACGCTTGTAGCTGGTACTGTCCAACAGTAGGGATCAGCAGCTCGCCGCCAGTAGCGCCAAGCTGACTGTTTGTCACAGAGCCCCAAACCAGCTCGCTGCCGTCCTGGGACAGTGTCCACTGGACGGGCAGGCCTGCATCGTTGGCGGTGACAGTGGCGGCCACATCAATGTGTGTCTCGCCGGGGTCAATGCTAATGTCCAGAGAGATGACCGGCAGGATGGTAATTGTCTGGGTCTCCTTATAGATCTTCCCGGCTGCATCCGTATAGGAGGCAGTCAGGGTATAGGTCCCAGTTTCGGGGAGGGCCAGAGAGCCGCCCTCATTGTTGAAGCCGTCCGGCATCTCATAGGGCTGATCGTCCTTCGTCATGCTCCAGCTGACATTCCCTCCCTCACCATTCTCGAACAGCAGTTTCACTGGAGTCGTCGAATCAGTGTGGGCATATTGGGGGAGGGAGAAACCAAGGTCGGCCACAGGGATGACCTTGACGGTCTGTTCGCAGGTATCCGTGTTGCTCCCGTTCTTGGCCACCCCCTTGAGAATATAGGTGCCAGACTCCAAGAATGACAGCTCGCCGCCATCCTTGGTGAAGCCAGGCAGCTCCTTGGCAGTCCCATTCAGGGTCAGAGACCATTCCACCGAGTCTGTGTTGGTCAGGGTCGTCTTTACAGTGGTGGTATCCCCGACATAGAGGATGCTGGGGAGGGTGAATTCAATGTCGGGTTGCTTCACAACGATGGGCCGGCTGCCGCCGCCTCCTCCGCCTCCTCCGGTAGGCCTGTTGGGGGTTGTGGGCTTCTTGTTCGTCCATATGACCTCATTGTTGGGGTTCATCGAACCAGGGTAGGTGACCTGGCAGTCCTTTTTGGAGATCTCAGTCGCCTTCTCATCGAAGATGACCTGTACATCTCCATCGTTTCGGGGCGTGACAACGCCCGCAATATCGGACTTGCCTTCCACATGGATCTTAGACCCACCCCAGACGACCAGGTTGCCCTTGACCGTCACATCCTCCAAGGTCAGCTCCTGCTCAGCAAGGCTGTTGGCGATGATGAGGTCGCCATTGAACACGGCATCGCGGATATCCACATCGCCGCGGACCAGTACAATGTCGTCGTACTCGCCCGTCAGAGTGCCCCGCTCATGGATATGACCGAAGATCCTGGCAAGGATCTGCGCCATCTGAGCACGGGTGATGTTGTCCTTGGGACCGAGCGCGCCGTTCGGATAACCGGCGACAAACTCCCTCTCTACCATACGGCAGATATCGGCGTAGGCCCAGGAACCGACGAGGCCGGCGTCCGAGAATTTGGACAAGTCCTCATCGTACTCCATCATCAGACAGAGTGCGCGGGCGATCACGACGATCGCCTGCTCGCGGGTAATGTGGTCGTTCGGCCGCATGATGTTGCCATCATAGCCAGCCAGGGTGCCCATCTGAACTGCTTGCGCAATGTAGTCGTAGTACCAGCTGCCCATCGCCACATCCGTGAATGCAGAGATGTCGGCGCCCTTGTAGGCGCCGTAAAGCCGGTCAATCATAGTTGCCATCTGTGCCCGGGTGAGAAAACCGTCTGGAGACATCGTGTCTTCACTGGTTCCCGTCATGACTCCATTTTCGACAGCCCAATCCAGGGCGTTATACGCCCAGTGGCCATCGACATCCTTAAAGTCTCTGATGTTGGCGGCGAGGGCGCCGATGGGAAGCGAGTTGACCATCAGCACCCCTGCAAGAAGCAAGGGCCCGCACCGTCTCAGTTTGGAATGGATCTCAAGGCTCATATATCAGTCCTCCTTAATCCTCCTTGTTTTGTATTTTTGCCTTTGATTTATACATTGCGGCTGGCATTCCTTTGGGCATGTTTAGATATTATGTACTATGCAATTTATCCATTGACACTACAAAATCCGGACAGTTTCATGCTAAGAGTATTCAAAATCCGTTACAAAGGGGCTCGCATGGAAACCCACTCTGTGAGAGGTGGGAGCAGGCAGCGACTTGTTTCGTTATCTAGGAGCTATGAGGTCTGTCCGCTTATGCTAGCTATAGAATAGGACGCGAAACAGTTTCGCCTAAAGTGAGACTGCTAGAGATAGCTGGCAGACGGGCCATATACGAAGAAACAGCATATTAGCAGTAAAGAAAACAACTATTCCAACATTTCCCTTTAGAAAAGACGAAAAATCCCAAGCCTAGAGTGGTTTGGGTAAGAGAGAGTTTTTGAAGTTGCCAGACAAGCCTCCTTCCAAGAATTTAATCGGCATCACGAAAAATGCAGCTTCTGGACTCTTGGAAGCTGATTCCTTTTGCCTGCACGGCAAAGTTCTATCATCTTTTTTAACGAAGAAATCTGGTGGGGCTGTTTGCTTTTCCAGATGGCATCGTTGTAGGCCGGCTCCTTTCGGAGCCTATCTATGGTTCGTGAGACCTGACGACAACAAAACGAAACGCCTTCCCCCGGAGGGAAGGCGTTTTTGATGGGGCTTAGTCCCTGAATTCTTCCTCGGGCAGATCCCCGTCGTCGGCGTCTGCGCCAACGGCGGCGAACTCATCGCCGAGGGTTCTCGACTCTTCCTCAAGAGTAGTTTTGACCGGTTCTTCTTTCTGGGGAACAGCCTGGCCTTCAGCCTGCTCCGCAGAGGCCTTCGAACCCTTACCACCCTTGGCGTTGGCAACCAGCCGATCGATGTCGTCCTTGTAGACGACAAGCTGGCTGGCGGCCAGGCCGAGGCCGATGAGGAAACCACCGTGAGAAGCCCCCCAGTAGTAGAGGGTTTCGAACACGATAGCTCCGCCCAGTACGGCCGCAAAGCCCAGAGTGCAGGAAATCAGAGTCCGCTTGATGAACTTCATCTTACGAATACTCTGCCCCATTCTTCGGACGATCTTTTTAATACCCTTGAACATTTGCAATTCCTCCTTCTGAATTTAGGCCCGCTCTCTCTCGGGCACCGGCTCGCTTTTCTCCTTATCAGATCCAGCGAGTCTCACGATATCTCCGTAATGCACGGCGGTCGAGACGACAGCCATGGAAATTACGAAGATGGGGACCCTCATCCCCACGAACCCCATCATGGCTTTCATGATTCCGGAAATAGCCCAGAGAACCACGAATGCGCCGATGACGGACGCGATTCCAGAGACAGACCGCTGAAGTCCGCCTCCGTTCTTGCCTCCCTTTCCTGTACAGATACCTATCAAAATAGCTGTAGGAATAACGCACCACAAAGTGTAGTTCGTCACTAGGGCGTACACAAATCCAAAGATTCCTGTTAACACCCCAACCAGGACATAGGTCAAGGCCGTGGAGATCGCTCCAATCACAAGGATTCGGAGCAGAATTGGCAGCTTGCGGATACTGCCATTGATGAGGGTAAGGCACGACATACAATTGCCTCCTTATGTATTTTTTTTGTCCCCATTGTGCATTTTGGCAAGCACGGCCTATATAATCACCCAAAGCGGATGGAATACACAATTCTATGCATACGCGCTGAAAACAATTCTAGCCAAAAACTGTCCCAAGAAGGAAAGATCGAGCAAATTGCTGTACCAAACAGTGAAGTACATCAGGCGGCTAACATAGAACGCAAGATAGCTCACGAGGCACGGAAAGGCTCCGTGAAGAGCCGAATGCAACAAGAACCCAGTGGCAAAAGGAGAAACCTTTTGCCACATTCTTTGGCTTAAAATACTTGTCCATGCACTTGCCTCAGATTTTATTTTTTTTGCACAAAAAGCCCCGAGAGCTTTCGCTCTCAGGGCTAATACAGGAATTCTGGCATACAGGTGAGGAATAGCTCACCCTAAACAGATTGTCCGCCGCTCACCCGTAGCTAAAGCAAGGGGCTTGTGGCTTTCGGAGAAAGTCATGTGGCGCGGCGACCTTGGTCACGATGAAGAGCCATGAGCAGCTGATTCTGCGCTTCCTCACAGGATTCGGCTGGCGGCAAATGGAACAGGTAGTCCAGTGCGTCGTTCCATCCACTCAGCGATTCGGTATCCGGCTTCATCCACATCACCGAATGCGAAATCCAGATCGGATCTTCCTTTGCCACAGTAGGGAGTTCCCCGACTTGGCAGCCAGTTTTGTACGCCAGGAAATCCAACAGAGACATTTCGATAACCATCGTATTCCAAGAGGAGAACAACATCTCCTCCAGACACCTCCCAAAAACATACTTGTTGCTGCGAACGACGGAGCAAAATATTTTTTGAACACCAACGCTTGTAGCAATGACACCCAGATGTCCCATCAGCACTATATCTTGGGCTTAACTGCTATCATATCACAAACCAGAATCATACAACACCGAAGATGCACAAACCTAGTTTGTGCCAAATTCCAGTTCCTGCCGCAAGCCAGGACCACACAGCAGGAAAGGAGAGGCTATATCCGGACACCCAGCTTATGCCATTTCCTAATCCGACTATGACCTGGTTATTCACAACAACAGACTTCTTAAAAGTTGGCTCAATACAGAAAATTCTGATCGTTGCTGGTGCCAGAGAAAAATCCTGCAAAAGAAGGGATGGAAAACATGAGTCGGCTCAAGATACTCTCCCGCGTAATAGTGCCGAAACCGCGGGAGTCGTAGGAGTTATCCCGGTTGTCGCCCATAACAAAATACTCACCCTCTGGAACAATAATCTCAGGCATATCCCGGTACATAGTATTGGCAGGGTCAGTGTTGAACACAACATAGGGCTCATCCAAAGCCTCATCGTTGACATAAACAACTCCATCGGCCAAAGATACGGTATCGCCGGGCAGACCAATGACTCGCTTCTCATAGTAGACTTTGCCGCCCGTCAAAATAGACGCCTGCTCGGTTGGATTCTCAGGGTTAAACAGCACAATGTCGCCTCGCTCAATGTCGGACACGACAGGACCGTAGAGGGCTAAGTCTCCGACAGACAGAGTGGGAACCATTGACGAAGACGCCGTATAGGCAAACTTGAAGTTGGGCCGCAAAATACCGAAGATGACAACAAGCAGCAGGGCAGTCGCTGCCATCATGGCATACCATAGCTTGGTCTGTGCTTTGTCCAGATCAGCCCAGGTGTACTTGTTTTCAATAACATCATTGCCTTGTTTGACAACGACAAACTCATTTATATCAACATTCTTTTTCATAGCCAATCTTTTCCCTCCTGTAGGTTTCGTCCTTTGGACTCTTTTTCCTTTCATGAAAATTTGGCCGTTTTGTACGACCGTCCTCCTTCCAATGTTGTCAAGAACAATCAGCGAAGCTGTAAAAGAAGAGAACGCATTGCGCGGGACGCAATAATAAACTGCAGGCTCATTGCAGCAAAAACAATCAGCATCGCATGGATGCCGAAGAAGATATGGGTCAGGAAAATGGCTGCAAGAAACCAGGCCTCCGCCCGGGGACGCAGGTCGGCGCCAAAAGCCTCGAAGATGATCGCCAAAAAGGGCACGCCATCTGCCTTGACGATAGAACGCTCAACATAGAAAATGAAGAGCCAAACAGCCAACATGCCAAAAGTAAGCTCCATGGTTTTATACCTCCTGTTAAGATGGGCCCTTTGCCTTGGGCCGCAAAGCAACTACAGTGAAGCTCATCTGCATAAATAGCCAAAAGGCCATGATAAGCATAGGAACAAAGCCATACATACAATGCATGGCAAACAAGATGGCCATCACGATGCCATCGAAAAGAATGGAAAGGTGCATGTGTTCTGACTGGAACAACAGGGAGATGAGCATCTTCCCATCTTCCATTGCTCCGAAGACATTGCAGCCGGCAAAGAATACCCAGCAAATGAAACCCAATACGCCGATCTCCATGGTTAAGCCTCCTTTACGAACGAACCGTATCTTGACGGCACAGATAATTTCTTGTCTTTCACTATTATTATATGCACTTCTCCGTTTTAATATTTCCGGAGGACTCACGGACCAAACATCGGCTCCGATAGGAGCCAGCCCGCGGAAGAGGCCACCTGTAAAAGCAACTCTTCATGCATTTTCTCCGGTAAGAAAGATGCCATCATGGAACCGAACAAATCGGCCCAAAACAACAGCACAATCCGTAGGAATCGGCCATGCATATAATATGCAGACGATTTGCATAGAATAGAGATAAGAAAGGAGGCGTTTGGATTGAGTGACCTCAAATTCAGCTTGGATGCAGAAGATACATCCTTACTTGCCCAATATGCCATTGGGGCTTCCTTGAGCTCGGAAGTCCGTGTTGTCCGCAACATTTACCGGAACAACGAGAATGGTTACAGTATCTACGATGCAGAGGATACTAGCTACCGGCTGCTGAAGCTCAGCGGCTATTTCCCAACGCCCCTGCGCCTAGATGGGTACTACAGGGTCCGTGGGATCATCAAGAAAGGCAAATATGGCCGCACCCTGCAGGTGGATGACTACAAGAGTGCGTTGCCGGAGGATCAAGATTCGGTCATCACGGTCCTGCGCACTCTCCCTGGCCTGGATACCCGGGCGCCGGATATCTACCGAGCATTGGGACCTCAAGCTCTTGGACTAATCATGGACTCGCCCGAGATAGTCGCCAAGAAGATCCCGGGAGTCGGTGTAAGTACGGCCATCCGCTGGCAGCAGGCGCTGAAAGGTTTCCGGGAGGACGATGTGGTGCTGAAGACGCTTCAGGAATACCAGATCCCTGCCTCCGACGCCAGCCGGTTGTTGGAGAAATACCCGGATATCATCCAGCGGCTGAAGACGAGCCCCTACTTCTTGGCTGATGAGATCAATGGATTTGGCTTCCTCAAGTGTGATAAGATTGCCCTGGAGAATGGTTACCCGCCCGATGGCCTGGAGCGGTTGGAGCAGGCGATGCTCTATGTCTTGCAGCAAGACTGCTGGAGATATGGCAACTGCTATATGCAAAGCAAGCTGTTCTCTGAGCAGGTGAGCCGGTTGGTCGATATTGAACTGGACTATAAATCGGCTATGGCAATTGTCCGAGGTGAAGCAGAGCCACCGCCTGGCGTTGACAAGCAGGCGCTCGCCAATGCCTTGGCTTCCAGGCGAGTCCACGCGGGACACGGGTTCCGGTTTCCAGTGTCCAAAATCCCCAGCAGCGCCCTGAAGATGGCCCTAGGCGCCCTGCGTAGTTCCAGCCGTATCATTGTGGATGAGGATCGGGTCTACTTGGGGTATCTCCACCAGGCCGAGTCAATGACAGCCCGTTGCCTGCGAACGATGGCCGCATCTGAATATGGGAATTTCCCGGATGCGGAGGAGGTTCTGAATCAGGTTTGCGTAGCGGACGGCATCATTCTGGAGGAAAAACAGCGGGAAGCTGTTCTCCGGGCCTGCGCCCACCGGGGTGGAGTTCTGGTGCTGAATGGCCGCGCCGGCTGTGGTAAAACATTTGCCTTGAATATCATTATAAAAGTCCTGCGTGAGCTTTACAAGCGGCAAGGACTGTCTTTTGAGGCTCAGGTCATGGCTCCTACCGGACAGGCTGCACAGGTGGCCCACAAGGCCACAGGGTTGCCTACCAGTACCATCCACCGAGCCCTGCATATCGTTGTTGACAAAAACATGGAGACTGACACGCTGATCACCTGTGACTGTGTGGTTATCGACGAGTTCTCCATGGTCGGTATCAATTTGGCATCCATTTTACTCTCTTCTATTGCCGGCGGCACCAAGACGATTATTATGGGCGACTTCCACCAGCTGCCCAGTATTGACCCTGGCAATGTACTCAAGGACATCATTGAGTCGGGGACCATCCCAGTGGTCACCCTGAATGTGGTCAAGCGTCAAGGAGCTGGCTCCGGCGTCCTTTATAACGCCAACGCAATCCTGGATGGCAACCCCATCAAATCTATGAAGGTCAATGATAAGGGCGTCAAGGATAATGCTTATATTTTCAAGAGCGATGATCCGACGGCCGCCCGGAATGCCGTCGTCTCGATGGTAGCTGCCATGGGTAAACGCGGGTACCGCCTGCAGGACATCCAGGTTCTATGCCCACAGAAGCAGACTGATGTAGGTGTATATGCTCTGAACTATGCCCTGCAGGCCGCGTTCAACCCGCCAGCTGAAAGCAAGGTTGAAGTCTTCAGCCAACGGGTGACCATTCACGATGAGAATGGCGAGCTGAAGACAGTGAGCCTGATGCTCCGGGAGGGTGACAAGGTTGTCAACACCGCCAACAACTATGAGATGAAGTTCTTTACCTGGCAGAAGGGAGTTGGCTTTTCCGAAGACTTCAGCCGCAAGGGCATCGTGAACGGGGAGATGGGCCGGGTGGCTAAGATCATGAAGGTAAAGGACGGAAAGACAGTAAGGCAGCGAGTCTATGTGCAGGTATCCAGCGGCCAGTTTGTGATGTATGAGGATAACTGGGACGATCTGACGCTGGCCTATGCTATGACCATCCACAGGGCGCAGGGCAGCCAGTGGCCCATCGTCATTGCGCCTATCATGTCCTGCAACCGCACGATGCTCAACCGGCAGATCCTGTACACACTCTACACCCGTGCGCAGGACTCGACCGTGTTGTATGGAACACAGGGCTCTATCCAATATGCTATCGACAATACTCATTCGGCCAAGCGGAACACCTGGCTTCAGGAGCGGCTCCGCAGGGCTTGAACGAAAAATTGACCCCACCTCCGATGGATATACTCCGGGAGGTGGGGTTCTTCTTTTGCCGTTTTGGGACTGGTAGTCCGAGTCTTTTCTAACGGAAAAGAGGCGGAGATCCTTTCTCCTGCCAGAGGATGTAACACGGGCCGGCCTCCGTTCTGGGGCCTATGTCGGGTCCGTGAGACCTGCTTCGCCGGTGGCTACGATGGCGCCATCGTCCGGCGTCAGGGTCTCAGCGGGCGGAGTAACGATCTGCGGCAGGGGAGGGAGCGGCTCGATCGTATCCACGGGGGCACCCAGTTCCGGGAATCCCTTCTGGACGAGGTCGTTGAGCCGGACCATGATGGTGGCGGCCTGAGCGCGGTTCATCAGCATGTCGCCGGCAAAGGTGCCTAGCTCATCAGTGCCGACGAGCAGCCCGGCAACCTTAGCGGCCGCAACGGCGCCCTGGTACCGCCGAGGGATTGACTCCCAGTCAGCCGTACTGCTGGCGGCGGCGCTCAGGTTGGGGGAGATGTTGGCACCGGTTGCCCTCATGGCATTGGCCAAGATCTGTGCCATCTCATAGCGGGATACCGGCTGACTCACAACCTCCTGGCTGTTATGCTGCGTGCGGATGTCGACGCCCACATACAGGCCCAGATCATTAGCGACCGTGCAGGCAGCCTTGAACCAGGGGTCGCCTTCAGCAGTCTCCACCGCCTCCAGCTTCTCAGCAAAGAAGGCCCGGGTGAGCATCTGGGACAGGGCAGCGTAGGTGACATTGTCGGCAGGGCCAAACAGACCGCCGCCATAGCCGGCGATCCAGCCATTGGACGCAGCCTGAGAGATGTAGCTGTGTGCCCAGTGGGTCTCTGGGACATCGTCAAATACGGGGGTGGTGGCCGCCAAGGCCGGAGTCGAGCAGCTCAGGAGAGTCACAATGGATATGAGACCGGCAGCCAGGGTTCTGGTTAGAGCTTTCACTAGAATTCCTCCTTGTCGAAGATGGATTACTGAACTATTTATATTATATGCAGATTGAAACGAACATATTTGTAAGAAAAATAAAACACAAGCCCTGGGGCGAACCCAGGGCTTTCCCAACTGGCTGTTAAGCCTCGACCTTTTCGAATGTGGCCACCGTGGCCAGGAAATCAGCCGTACTGAGACGGCTCTTGGATGCCGCGATGAGAAGGGGGAGGCTCCCCTCCAGGTACAGTTCAACGCAGGTATCGATCCGCGCCTTTTGCTCTGCTGCCCTGTGGACATCCTTTAGCAAATTTTCGAGTGTCATGACAACGCCTCCTGTTTGGAATTCTTCTATTTATATTATACCAAAGCCTGGGACTGGCGGCAACTGGAGCTGGCAATTTTCGGCAAACCTTTCCGATGGTTGGCGAAGTCTGGTTTCGGTGATTGGTGGCGGCGTACCCGCATAGAATGGGTTACTTCTGATTTGCATACTATGTTCTTAGACCCCAATTGCGGAGATAAACAAATCAGAAGTACATGCAATTTAGAAAAGGAGGAAACATATGCGAGTCAAATTCAAGACTCAGCAGGAACCGGGGACCCACCTGCACATCTGCAGGAACGGCACCAACTGGACCCTGCAGAGTGCGGGCGGAACCATCGAACAGGTTGTATTCAACGACCGTGGCCTTGGCCTCGATAAGTACCGTGTCATCGTCCAGGAGGATGGGCGTTCAGCCATGGTGATCCGCTTTGCGGACCTCCACCGGCACAGCGACTACTCTCTGATGGACGGCATGACCACTGTACCTGAGATGGTCAAGCATACTGAGTATGCTGGCGCTCTGACCGACCATGGCAATATGTACGGGTTCCTGGAGCACTACAAGGCCATGAAGAAGGCCGGTAAAAAGCCGATCCTCGGCTTTGAGGCCTATCAGGAGAGCCTGACCGGCGATCTGGATGGGGCACACCTAATCCTGCTGGCCAAGAACTTCAGGGGGTATCAAAATCTGCTGAAGTTGACTTCCGAGGCGTTCGACCACTTCTACCGTAAGCCCCATGTGACATGGGCAATGCTGGAGAAGTACCATGAGGGCGTCATCGCAACCTCTGCGTGTCTGGGCGGCATCATCCCCCATGCACTGGAGGAGGGGCAGGACGACACTGCTGAGTATGCGCTCAAGCAGCTGCTCAAGATTTTCGGGGAGGATTTCTACCTGGAGATTCAGCGTCACGGCATCAGGGGCGAGTCTCTGGTTAACCAGAAACTCATTGCCCTGGGCGCGAAGTATGGCATCCCAGTGATTGCCACCACCGACGCCCACTATCCCACTAAAGAGGACAAGGCTGCCCACGAGATCGAACTGTGTGCCCAGACCAAGAAGACGATGGCCGAGCCACATTTCGCCTTTGAGGGAACCGGCTATCATCTGCACACCTCTGAGGAGATGGAAGAACTGTTCTCTGACATTCCAGAGGTACTGGATAATACCCTGAAATTGGCTGACAAATGTGATGTGGAGCTCAAGTTGGGGGATGTGAATCTGCCATACTACGAGATCCCTGCAGGGTTCTCCACGCCAATGGACTACTTCCGGCACCTGTGTGAGGAAGGCTTTCAGAATCGTTTCGCAGGAAAACCTCAACTGACCGACCCTGTGTACAAGGAGAGATTCGACTATGAAATGGCGATGATTGAGCAGATGGGCTTTGCCTCCTACTTCATCATTGTTTGGGACTTCATCAACTTCGCACGCAAAAACAATATCTATGTCGGGCCCGGCCGTGGCTCTGCCGCCGGCAGCTTGCTGGCGTACTGCATCGGCATCACCGACATGGATCCAATCCGGTTCAACCTGCTCTTCGAGCGGTTTCTGAACCCTGAGCGAGTTTCCTGGCCAGATATTGACACAGATATAGAGCATTCTGGCCGTGCCAAGGTTATCGACTACATCACGAAGAAGTATGGCGCCGAGAGTGTCTGCCGTATCGTGACTTTCGGGACTATGGCTGCAAAGATGGTGCTCAAGGATGTGGCCCGTGTTCTGGGCTACCCGACCGGTTGGGCTAACTCTTTGGCCAAGCTGGTACCGGATGACCCCAAAATGACGCTGGTCAAGGCTCTGGACAAGAACCCGGAATTGGCCGCGAGGGCCAAAAATGACCCAGATGTGGCAAGGGTAATGGAAGTTGCAATCAAGCTGGAAGGAAACAAGAGGCATGCATCTCAGCATGCTTGCGGTTTGGTCATCAGCCCAGGTAAGATCACAGACTACCTCCCAACCTCTCTGGAAAAGGATAAGGAAACCGGCGAGCGGAGTCTAACCGCCCAGGTCACCATGACTGAGGTGGAAGACCTGTCGCTTATCAAGATGGACCTGCTGGGACTGAAAAACCTGACAGCCATTCATGAGGTCATCGATACTGTTAAGAGGACTCGCAGCATCGACACTACTTATGAGGACTTGCCGCTGGATGACCGAGAAACCTACAAGATGCTTTCCAAGGGAATCACTGGTGGCGTGTTCCAGTTGGAAGGCGGCGGCATGACCAACAATGTTATCATCCCTATGTTTGATGATATCGACAGCCTGCCTGAGTCTCGGCTGCACGAGTGTTTCGAGCGACTTATCGCTGCTGTGGCACTCTACCGGCCCGGGCCCATGGACTATATCCCGAACTACCTGGAGGGGATGCGGGATACGACTTCTATCCACTATCTTGTGCCAGAATTGGAAGCCATTTTGCGACCCACCTATGGAGTCATTGTATATCAGGAACAGGTTATGCAGATTGTGCAGAAGCTGGCTGGTTACTCGCTCGGAAGAGCCGATGTGGTCCGCAAGGGCATGGCAAAGAAAAAGCGTAATATTCTGGATGCTGAAAAGCTCGTGTTTATCCATGGTAACAAAGAAGCCTATGAATCCGGCAAAGACAAAAACTATGCGCCTGGCTGTGTTGCCAACGGTATCCCTGAAGCGATTGCTGAGGAGATCTGGGCGCAAATGGATAAATTCGCCAGTTATGCTTTCAACAGATCCCATGCAGCTTGCTATGCCTGGCTGGCCAGCATCACGGCCTACATGTCCTGCCACTGGACAGCTGAGTTCTATTGTGCGATGATGAACGCCTTCGAGGATGTGGGCGACAAGGTAAAAGGCTACATGGCCCTGGCAGTCCGCCGCGGTATCAAGATTCTACCCCCGGACATCAACAAGTCTTCTGACCGCTGCATGGTTGAGGATGGCTGCATCCGGCTGGGGTTCCATAACCTGGCCTATCTGGATAAGTTCAGCCATCTGATTGCCAAGGAGAAGACCGACAAGGGCCAGTTCGAGGATTTCCAGGATTTCTATGAGCGGATGACCGACCTCGGTAAGAAACCCAGCAAGAATGTTCTGGAGTCCCTGATATTCTCCGGGGCCATGTCCAGCTTTGGGCTGAACCACCACCAGCTGGTGGAGATGATCCCGATGCTGGAGAAGGACTACAAGCAGAGCATTCCTGTCCGCCAGCTGGGCCAGATCACCCTCTTCTCTCCGGAGGAGATGAAGGTTAAGCCCCCTGAGGCGGCGGAGTACAGTGATCAGTTCCTCATGGAGAAAGAGAAGGAGGCCATCGGCTTCTATCTGACCCGGCACCCAGTCGATGAGTTCTTTGCCAGTGGCAAGGGCGAAGGCTGCATGCCGATCACTGAGCTGATCGCTGAAGAGCCTGACCGCTACAGTTCGATGCAGGTCTGTACTGTCGGCCTGATTCGCGGTCTGCGGACCGTGTACACTAAGGCCAAGAACGAGGAAATGTTTCTGTTCGCGGCTGAAGACCGGTTCAATGAGATTGGGTGCGTCCTGTTCCCCAGAAATGTTGCTGCCAACAAGCACCGGCTAATGAATGGATCTCTGGTCAAAATTGTCGGCGAGTATGTCGTCGATGAACAGCGTGGACCCCAGATCATCGTGCAGAGTGTGCTGGACGCCAACGGAACTTCGAGCACCGAGCTGCCAACAGTGACTGTAACCATTCGGAATAAGGGTGAGCAGGATGAGTTGATGAAGTTCGCTCGCGAAAACCCTGGGACTGTGGTCGTTCAGATTATGGCTGCGGGGAAACTGTACCGGACTGCCCGGTGCATTAAGCTGACCCCTGCGGCAATGGACTTCCTGCAGAGCCACTTTGTCAAGGTAGAAACCTGATCGCATATTGCTACAAGAGAGGAGCTGCCCAATGTTGGGCGGCTCTTCTTGTCTTTAGAGGCGAGGGGGGGGGGAGTCTTTCTTAACGAAGAAATGTAACACTGAGATTCCTCCTTTGCCAGGGCTATTGCCGCACCGGCTCCTATCGGAGCCCATGTGTGGTCCGTGAGACCTGCTGTCCACCTGGGCGGGTGAGTCTGCTGTTGCGCAAAACAGCAAACTCATGACTATGCCTGTCGACCGCTCCCGGACGCCGCCAGGTGGGGGAAACCCTCACGGACCAGATGCAGCGAGTCCATGTCCAAAAATCAGAAGATAGTTCTCCCCGACTCTTTCCTTCGTTAAAAAAGATTCGTCCATCCTCCAGCTTCGCTGGAAAAATGAAAATTCCCAATACTGCAGAACATCAAAATTTAAGAAAGATGCTATACAGAACATGGCCGGGATATAGCTGAAACCACTCCGGATAAAATGGCAATAGAATTAAAAACATCTGCATATTATATTGATGACGACCGGGGCATGGGCAAACCCGCATGACGCCAGAAGCTGAACTGGACAATAAATTTTGCAGTACCTGCATAATATTTGCTCATCCCCAAACCCCCGCATGTCTGCACACCCGGCCAACCCGGCGAATGGGCTGTAGGCATCAAACTAAAACAAGCAAGGAGTGAAACAAGCATGGGAAACATTAAAGGCCGGGTAGCAGCACTGCCGTTGGCGGCACTGATGCTCTTGACCGCGGTGGGGCCGGTCACGGCCTTCGCTGCGGATCAGGTCAAGCCCAACATCTCCGCGGCATCGTATTTGATCCCCACGGAGAGCACCCAGGCAATCGTCAATGGAGAGATGGTACTGGTTGAGACCTATAAAGTGCCTACCTCCATGGATCCCAATGAGCTCATCAAGGATCCGTTCGAACTCCGCGGTTACTTCTTTGAACTGAACTCAATCATCAAGGAGGACTTTGATGATGCTCAGACAAAGGATGTGACTAAGGAATACTCGGTAGCTGTCAACAGCGGAGAGTTGGCCGATAATATCGGCATGCTCCCTGAAACACTCAGCTACGATGAGGGCAACTGGACAGGCACTCTGTATCCGGTTCTCGGCTCTGTCAATATCCAGGTGACAGATACAGCGACCAGATCCAAGACCAGTTCCACTACCAAGACCTTTGACCTGGGGGAGTTCAACGATCCGACTGCCATCCCTGCCACATATAATGGGATGTCTCGGACCAGCTATGACATCCAGCCAAGCGGTTATATCGATGGTTCTTCAATCCCCTCCGGTTATACCGCAACCGCAACCTACGCCAAGAAGTCCTACTACAAGGTCGACACAGCCTGGAAGATGACGGCCACCTATTCCGGGGTTGCTACCTACGATGAGCTTACTCATTTCCAGTACACGCTGACTTACAAGGGCGATGAGATCCAGGATGGCCAGGCAATCGTGGACGGTGAGCTGATTACAGTTCCCAAGGGTTACGAGGTCGTGGATGGTCAGCTCGTGAAGACTGGCTTCGATTTCGGAAGTTTCTTCAGTAATGTCGGTATTGTGCTGCTGCTTCTGGTTCTGCTCGGCGGGGTGGTCACAGGCATCGTATTTGCCATCCTGACCGGTATCAAGCGTGGCATCTTCTACAGCCGCAAGATTGTGATCGAGTCCCAGGATGACAACTCTGGCGAGTATACCCTAATGCAGAAGGTCAGAGTTAATCCCAAGGCTCCGGCGATCACGCTGGATGTCCTGCGGGCCCCCTCTGCCCGACACTTCAAGTGCTCTATGTCCGGAGGTCTGGCTAAGAAGCTGCGCGGCACGATCATCAATGTATCCGCCGGCGACCAGGTGGTCGCCAAGCACCGCGTTGAACCCTTCAATGACAAGGAGCGGTATGTGTTCGCTGTCAGCCTGGAAGATGTAGATTCTGGGCCTATGGACACTTTCTCCCTCTGATTCTCTCACCGAACTAAAGTTCGGGAGCTTTCTGGCTACGATTCAGTGTTATCATTCTCCATGACAAGGAGGCCTGCAGCAGCGGGCCTCTTTCCTTTTTGCCAATAGAATTTTTCCGGCTTGCATAAAGTAGATATAACAACGACTGCAAAACGAATGGACAGGCGTTGGGATGTACGCATTGGGTGCCAATAAAATGTAGACGGTGTGCATATACTTGAAATAGCCGCAAAATGTCCTATATGCTCCTGGCGGAAGGCTGATTGCGGCACCGTGCCCACAGCCATTCCAAATTGCCCGTTTTCCCATGCGCGGGCGGCCTGTCAGGGGCACAGAATGTGGCAGGAGGCCTGTACGACTGTCGTGAGACAGCCAGTCCTGCTTGTGATAGGCCGCATGGCCTGTATTCCACAGGAGAGGGGAGGTGAAATAAAAATGAAGCGTTCTAAAATGGTAGCGTTCGCATTGGCGGCCGCCCTGTCGGTCTCGATGGCAGTTCCTGCTTTCGCAGCCGGGTATGAATTCTCCGGGCTCCAGCCTGGCGGCAACTTCTACCAAGTGACTGAGCATGGGCAGGCCAATGAGGCTAACTCTGGGACCATTATCGTTGGCGCCGACGGAACTATCGGTACGGATCCGACCGCCAAGCCCCGCATGACTCCTCTGAACGGGATCGAGACTCCTGTGGGTGAATATCCGGACTCCTGGGGTATGGCAACGGACATCAACATCGCCTACACCTCTGTGTTCCCGAACTTTTTCGCCCCGCCCAGCCAATGGTCCAACATCAATGGCCTGGTGATCCTGGATCCCTATGTGGTCAGCTCTGGAGCCCTGCCTACCGGCTATCAGATGGCCCTCGGCTCTCTGTACGGTGCGCCCGTCTTTATCGGGTACATGCCTTGAGTTCAACTAAGGATGAAACCGGCTGGGGGATGACGACCTCCCCGGTTAAGTCCGAATCACTCAGAAGTTTGCTGCTCAAAAAAGCTGAACGAAAACCCGCAAGTTTTATCAACGACAGAAGGAGGACTTTTTCAATGAAGAAACGCAATATCGCGTCCCTGCTGCTGTCGGCGGCCATTGCGAGCAGCATGGCTGTTCCTGCCTTTGCTCTGGAGTACAACTATGATGCGGTCGATTCCGGCCAACAGTTTTTCCAGGCGACTGAGGTAGGCACAGATGCCGCGGCAGATTCCGACCAGATCGTGGTCGGGTCTGATGGTACCATCGGCACCGATGAGGTGACCCTGCCCAACAGTACCCCGATGTCCGTCACACAGCTGCCTGTTGGAGACTTCCCTGACGGCTGGGGTATCGGCACTGATGTGGCCATCGCTCAGAACTCTGTGTTCCCCAACGCCCTGGCCCCCACTACCCAGTGGAGTGGCATCACTGGTTTCGTGGGCTATGATAACTTTGATATCAATTCTGGCGCTCTGCCCACTGGCTATCAGCAGATGATCGAGTCGTTGCCCACCCTGCCAGTGATGAATCCCATGTATGGGCTGCCTGGCGCGGTACCTGTCTACACGGGCGGCACCTATGGCTATTATGCCTACGGCAACTACCTGTACAACCCGCTGACGGGCGCCTACTATGGCTACGCCTCTGCTGCTACGGACATCACTCCGATGCCCAAGCTGAACAGCAAGACGACTGCCATCGGCAAGCTGAGTATCCCCTCTGTGGGTATGAACAAGTACATTTACGAGGGCACTGGCAAGACCCCTCTAAGCAAGGGCGTCGGACACTTCGGCTGCACTCCTGGCTGGGATGGCAACATTGGTCTGGCCGGCCACAACAGGAACAACAGCAACACTGCTGCGTTCCAGAAACTGAAGGATGTCAAACTGGGCGACCTGGTGTATTACACCACCGCCTATGGCACTCGCACCTATCAGGTGACCAGTATCGACGCCGTGTCCGTGAATGACACCTCTGGCCTGGCCCAGGATGGCAGCTATAAGCTGACCATGTACACCTGCAAGGCCAATCAGCCGGAGCTGAAGCTCAAGGTTGTTGCTCACCTGGTTGCCTGATTCAGCAGGCAGACCTGAAGAAGAGGAGCCCGTCATTGTGGCGGGCTCCTCTTTCTTTTGTATTTTGTAGGGAGAACAGGTCTTTTTTAACGAAGAAATTGGCAGAGGGTTGTTCTTTTGCCGAAGGCCGTTGTTCGGGCGGTTCCCTTACGGGAACCGATGTCGGGTCCGCGAGAACTCCGTTGTTTGGAACAACAGACAAAAGAAAGAGGCCCTGGCAAAATGCCAAGGCCTCATCCATGTGCGGGTTAGATTTTCCCGTTTTTGAAGTCGTCCGCAGCGGCGAGGAACTCGCTTTCAGGGAGCCCGCTCTTTGTAGTAGCAATCTCGCGGGGGATAATCCCGTCCAGATAGAGGCTAATCAGGGTCTTCAGCGTCCCCTTGATTTCGCCACGAGCCTCACCCCGAGCCTCGCCAATGGCCTCGGCCGCCGCCCGCTCATCATGAAGCAACATCTGCAGCGTCATATATCTCGCCTCCGTTTCGCTGTCCGATTTCTTTTCCTTGCATAGCTTGATGGCCGTTTTGGCCAGCTCTCCGGATACGGAGAGCTCGTCATTCTTGGTCCGGACATAGTCCAAAAACTCGATGATGTCCTTGCTGGCGCTCCCCGGAGTCTTGTACTTGGCGTTCAGGAACAGCGCATGGCTGCCGTCGTCGTACAGGATATCCGTGTCCTTGATCCTGCATTCGCGCTCGTACAGGGCAAAGCCCCTTCCCGTATGGGTCGTAGTCGCAAACGAAGATCACGAACGAGTTGGGGAGCGAGTCGTAGTCGGTTCCCTGCTCCAGGAAATGCCGGTCGATGCCGCTCTGGTAGTACCGAACACGACGCTCGATGCTCTTCTGGGAAGAACCCTGCATCTCGATGTTGTACCGGGTGCGGTTCTCGTCCTCCAGATCGACATCCAGCCGGATCCCATGAGCCAGGTACGCATCCGACAAGTCCTTCTCCTTGCTGATGTTAACGATCTTCGCAATGGGCCTTTGCAGCAGTGCCTCCAGGAACAGTTTGCAGAGACCCATATCCTGCATCACTTCCCCAAAAAGGAAGTTGTCCGCAAGGCCCAGTGCTTGCAGGGGTTTCCTTGTTTTTGTTGCCATCTGGTTTCCTCCTGTTTGATTATATTATACCCCAATGTCCGGCTATCCTGCAAGATGGTTCCGGCCTTTTTGTTGCCTCCTGAAGATTGTTTTTCCCAAATTGGAGTACATATCGTTATATGCGAGGACTGCCTGTTCCATTCCTGGGCAACGACTGGCAAACCCAGAACAAGCAAATCGTTTAGGGGCACACGACAGTTCTTCGAACCGTCGCAACAGCAAGCCTTAGCAGGCCTCACGGACCAAACATCGGTTCTGGAACAGAACTGGCCCGCGGCAAAGCTCTTGGCAAAGGAAATCCTCTCTGCCACATTTCTTCGTTAATAAAGACCAGCGGCCACCCAGAAACAAAGCTCCAGGTGGCCGCCAGCGTAATCAATCAGAACTCATCATCGTCATCAGAACCATAGTAGCCATTCCGCCCGCTATAAACATATCCGTACATGGCTCGGCGTTCCTTCTCCCGCTCCCGGTGCTGCTTCTGGTAGCAGCTATTGCAAATCGAATATGGGGAGTTCAGAGGGATGGGCCCGCCGCACTGACGGCAGCTGGCTCCGCGGCTCTTCAGGTCGTGGATGAGTAGATAGTTGATCTCCTCAGCTACCAATTCCTTCTCTTTCGCCAGCCATTCTTTATCCCAGGTCAGTCCAAAGTTCTTAGAAAATGAGTAGTAGAGGTCCAGGCTCTTATAGAAGAGCTCCAAGTCGCCCAACCGGTTGCCATCGCGGTTAGGCTTATCCATGGCGGAAGCTCCTCCTGCGCAGGCCCGGCAGTAGATGCCAAACAACGCCAGCAGGTCGGCATCCTTTTCATCGAAGGGGATACTGGCAGCCCGCAGCAGATCCTCCTTGGAGAACTCCAAATGGAGAGTGTTCAGGATATAGTTAATGATGGTGATGTACCGGGTGATGTCCATGCGGTAATAAGGCTTCTTCACTGGCATTTGGTTCCAGACTTTCAGTACATCAATGATGGGCCGGTCGACCTTGAGTACCAAGTCAGAAAAGCCAAGGGCTGCCTCTTTGACATTGCTCGGAACTGTCTCCAGCATCTTGCCCAGGTCATATTCACAGTCAGGCCCAGCTGCAGCAAAGCCCTTGTCATAGATGCCAAACCGGCCAGCCCGGCCAGCAATCTGACGCACCTCGCCGGGCTTCAGAGGCCGCATCTCAATGCCGTCGTACTTCTCATCCTGGGTGAACACGATCCGACGGATAGGTAGGTTAAGACCCATACCAATGGCGTCAGTGGCCACCAGGGCCATCGTGTCGCCATCCAGAAACATCTGCATCTGGCGGCGGCGGGTGGCATAGGGAAGGTTACCATAGATGATGGAGGTGGGTATACCATTATGTCGGAGTTCGTCGGCAAGCTGCAAGACCCGCTTCTTGGAGAATGCCACGAATGCGTCACCTTTCTGAACCTGAGTAATCTTCACGGGCCGGTCCTTCCAGATAAGGGGCACCTTGCGCTCATGCTGGACTACCGTGTAGGGCTCGCCCAGGTCCTTGATAAGCCGCTCCAGGATATGCAAACCCTCAGGGGCCACACACAGGTGGATTTCGGTTGCCTGAACGCCAAGAATGGCCCGTGTCCATGCATAGCCGCGATCCCGGTCATCGATGAGCTGACACTCGTCGATGACGGCTACATCATAGCGGCGGTTGATATCCAGTTTTTCTACCGTGCTGGAGATATGAGTGGCGCCCGGGCGGATATCCTCCTCCTCCCCGGTGAGCATGGAGCAGATAACGCCATCATCCAGCATCCGCTCCTGCACCTCCAGGGCCAGGAGTCGGAGAGGGGCCAGGTAAACGCCCGTAGCCGCCTCCTTGAGCCGCTGGAGGCTCTGGTAGGTCTTGCCGGTATTGGTGCCACCTACATGGATCTCAAACCGGCGTTCCATCTGCCGGGCCGCAGGGTACTCGTCCTTGGGATCCACCACGATGAGTTTCTGCAGATCGCGGGTAATGGCGGCTGGGACATAGTAGGTCAGATAGCAGGTGTACAGGCCTTCATTGACCGGGTAGTTGTTGCGGATCGACTTGAACGAGAAGATGTCGGCCGTTGGTTCTGTAATGCCAGCGTCTACCAGCTGGGATTGATACTCGACTCGGGCCAGCGCGTCAAGGGTGGCAATGTAGCTCTCCACATCGAAGGAGGAATTCTCCTTTTCGATGGCAGACCAGGCAGACTGTCCGACCTTGCGCCACTTCTTTGCCCGCGAGACAGTGGAGGACGCTTCCTTGGCCGATTTCTTGGAGGCAATGCCCTGCAGCTTCTGTATGATGTCGCAGCCACGGATGACCTCATACATGCTGTTCTTGGCCGGCTGAGCGGCCAGGAGGGCCGCTATGAAGAGGTTGTGCCAGGCCGCGGCAATTGGCTTGATCTCAGGAGCAATTGCGGCAGCCTCAAAGGCTGGCTGCAGGATGTCGGCCAGCCTCTTTGCCAACTCAGCTCGGCGCTCGGCCGGGATGTCACGCAGATGAGCCTTGGACTGCTTGTCTGCCGCCTCGTTGATGAGATACTCCACGAATTTAGGGTTCGACTCCAGGGCGGCAGCAACATCAGAAGCCCGGTAATAGACATCATTGTTCCTTTTGGCCATGCAAACAGGGAGTACATCAATCATGGCGTTGGTCCACCCAAGACTCCGCAGTTCTTTCCTTGTGTATTTGGCGCCAGCCTTCTTGAGCGGAATACCATAGTTCTTCTCAGTTTTAGGACTCAATCAGAATCCCCCCCTTTCACTGCTATTATATGCAGTTGCGCCGGTTCGCATTTCCCATGTGGAACGACGGCAATGCGGATCGATGAGCTTGCATATAATCACTTGGAAAAACAATTAGCATTCTAAGGAGGATGTTTCCATGGGTTATTGTACAACCATTAAGAGGAAAATTCCAGCAATATTGGTGGTTATTGGCACATTGTTAGGGACTGCCGTCCCAGCATTCGCAGTCGGACCATTCCAGGATGTATCACCCGGTTCCAGCTATACCGAAGCCATCCGCTACGCCTATGACAATAGGATCACCATTGGCACCAGTGCGGACACCTTCTCCCCGGATCGGCTCATCACCAACGGGGAAATGTCCATGATGTTCTGTCGGGCTTTCTTCACGGACAAGGAATGGCCAATGGAAGAGGCGATCTCCGAGATAATGCGCAGGCGGGATGGGGTTGTCATGCAACCGAACCTGCATATGGACAGTCGGGTAACGCGGGGCTGGGCGTACAAGACGCTGTTTGCCTGTGCCGGTATTCCTGCATACAGGCCAGAACTGTACAGAATCGACAGCGATGTGGATGACGCGATATTTGCCGCTGCGAATCTGGGCCTTTGCGATATGACGGCAGATCCATGGGAATATGTCACCAGGGCGGAAGTTGTCCAGATGCTGTACTTGATGGGCACAGGACAGACCAACCCAGTCGTTCCACCACCCATTCTGGAGGAGATCAATATCTCCATCGAAGACACCTATGCAGTCTCCAGCGGACAGTTCCTGCAGGAAGTGGAGAAGGTCCCAAAGAGCATCCTAGAGCAGTTCAGCAAGGAAGACTGGTCCCTTGTTGTTGGCAACAAGGAACTTGCCGTTTGGAACTACAAGAACGGAATGTCTGCCAGCGGGTTAACTATATTCGGTGAGAAGACCCTGTTCGTGGCCAACGCTGGCAGCACAATCCATGAGTTCGGGCATTTCCTCCACCATCATGTTCAGGTGCCGGAGATGGTGAAACAGCTATATGAAAAGGAAGCAACGCAGGCAGAGGTCCTTCTGGGGGAGTACGCAATGACGAACGATAATGAATACTTTGCTGAGGTTTTTGAGTACTGGATTGCGTCCAATGGAGATGAGGGACGGTTGTCTAGGCTGCAGGCGGCAGCGCCCGGTACCTACGCCTACTTCGCCAAGCTGGAAGCGAATAATTGGGATATGCCCTAACTCTCGCGCAAAACCAGCCCGGAAGGGCTGGTTTCTTTTTCGCCGCCAATAACAACAGAGCAGCTTGCATACAATATTTACAAAAGGTAGCCGCAGATATGAAAGGATGATTTTTATGGCAAATTCGGCTTCTCCATTCTATAACGAGGGGGCCAAGCTGTTTAAGTGGAACTGGGGCGGATTTCTTGACCCTCTGGGATTTGGTTTTGCGCATAAAGCATACAAAACCTTCCTGTTTGCCCTGCCTTGTCTGGCTCCCATTATGCTAGGCGTCCTTACGGCGACCGGAGTTTTGAAGTCTATTATCCCAGCATTGGCCACTCTGCCGTTGCTCCTGGTATGGAATATCGGCTGCGGAGCAATGGGGGAGAAACTGGCGTGGCCCGTTGGGTTGTATGAGGATGGAGTGGCATTCCGCTCCTCCATGGATACCTGGAACCGGGCTGGCAAACTGCATTTTGTCCTGCGCATGAGTGTTGTGATCCTAATTGCAGCCGCCGTGACTTTGGGGCGGATGTTCTTCTGGCTTGAGATCCAGGATTTCTTTGTGACAGTCGTTCCGGGGTTTCCCATCTAACAGTGAAACGGCAGGGGAGAGCCAGCCTTTTTTAATGAAGAAAAGAGGCGGGGGAATTTGTCTTTGACGGATGCTCTTGCCGAAGCCGGTTCCCTCATCGGGAACCTATGCCGGGTCCGTGAGGTTGCGGCCATGGCATATGGCACAAGCCGTTGTCCCGCGCATGGCTCATGCGATTTTGCAACTATCCAATCAGAGAAGGAGGGAGCGGGACACCCCTGCGTCGGGTATCCTGAAATTAAATGCAGTCCATTGTTTGCACAAACAAGAAACTCATCTCGTTGTTGTGTACAACGATTATATTGGCGATTGGCCTGGTAGCGCCTGTCCATGCCGCTGACGCCCCAGCCGGCAATCCTCCGAAGGTCGTAGAGGCGATCGTGATTCCGCCCGTGACGCCCTTTAAGGATGTGCCAAACGATGCTCCATATGTCCATGCGGTCCAGTACCTCTATGAGGCCGGCATCAGCTGCGGCACGAGTACGGAGACATTCTCTCCGGGCCGGGCAGTCTCACTGGCGGAGATGGCTACCATGTTGTGCCGGGCCTACTATCCGGCCATGCAGATGACCATGGACCAGGCGGCAGCTCTCCTGGCGCCGGGCACGCCCCGGGACAGCCAGGTCTCCTGGGAGTCGGCTATCAGCATGTTGTCTACCTGCCGCGGCGAACAGGTCGATGTTGCCGCACTGAATCAGGCGGCCATTGTGCTGGCTTTGCCGGGCATCCCGGCTGATCGGACTGCGGCAATGACCCGCTCGGGTGCGGCCATCCTGCTGCACCTGGCCAACTCAGCTGAGCTGCAGGGCTGGTTGAATATCAGCATCGAGGCCGACTACCTGAAGACCACGCCTGACTACCTGAGGCTGGCGGATCAACTGCCGATACAGGTGCAGGAGCGGTTCCAGGATGAAGGTTGGAGCACTATTATCGGGAACGACCGGACCACTGCATGGGGGCTTGAACATGGGGGCGCCATTGGCGGACTCACCGTCTATACGGATAAGTCCCTGTTCGTTGCCCACAGGACCTGTTTCTTCCATGAGTACGGGCACTTTCTGTTCTTCGAACTGGGGTGGCCGGAGGATTCTTTCGAGCAGATCTTCCTGGAAGAGTCCAACAACTTAAAGGAGATCCTTGGCGACCATGCCATGTCAGGATACACCGAGTATTTTGCAGAGTTCTTCGAACACTACCTGGATGGGAAGAAGGCACCGGAGGATATGGCAAAGCTGAAGGCAGCCGCTCCCAAGACCTGGAACTATTTCGCCAGCCTGGAGGCCAACAACTGGGGCCTGGCGGAGCCGGCCCTGGAGGCCAACTGATATATGGAAGCCCAGCCATTGCGGCTGGGTTTTTCTTTTGCCGAACGCCCCCACTCCTGCATACTGTGACCACTTATCTTTCCTCACGCGGTCATAAACCATACTGAACCCCGCCGAACTCCATTGTAAAACCATACAGTCGCCGTAATGCACTCGTCAAAAACCGTGTATTCTAATGCCTGTCTCCAAATTACTTCCATATTGTCTGTTCTCGATGTTCTTTTCAGTTTTTGTGAGCCGGACTATTATTGGGGATGTTGCCGACATCAAGATATTGACCCAGAGATATGCGCTCTTCTGGTTATCGGGGAGAATGATGACGCCGAGGAATGCCGTAGATGGTCGATGGCATTAGGATGCCGGCGATAGTTAAACTCTCATTGAAAGTCTGAGACGAGAACTTTCCATCATTCAGGATACCGGCGAAGGTGGAAGCCCTGGCGCATTGGGACGAGGGAGACGCCAGCCTGCCTGGGAATGCCTGGGGAAATACACAAGCCTGGTGGGAATCTCCCGGGAACGGCTGTTTTCGCCAACCATTGCGGTCGTTTCGAGCCTGGGAATGCCGGCAAAAGACGAAGGCATCTTTCAGGACGCCGGGGCGGAACGATGGAACCTGGGGACAACGCCGCGGAGAAACTCACAAAGAACCACTCCCGGCCAACGCAGCACAGTTCCAACCCATTCACATACAACCTGCCCCCAGTCTCCGACCAATCCATCTAACCTTTCTGCCTAGTCTCCGGCCTATGCACCCTGTCTCCAACCAATCCGTCTACAGCCCTGCCGCCGACCCATCCGCCTTCCACCTGCTGCTCCATCGCCGCCCCCCACGCCCACCTCTGCGGCCCAGTCTCCGACCAACGCCCGTACTTCCATGCCGCATCCGCATATTATCTGCATATTATCCCCGCATCCGCATATTATCCGCTTATTATTCGAGTATTGCCCGCATATTAAATACATATTATGTCGGGGCGGATAGATATTATATGCATATTATTCGCGTATTGTTTCGCATATTATCTGCATATTATTTGGTCCGCCGCGGGCTTAGCCGCCTGGTTAGCCGGCATGGCTTGGCCTGCTGGAGGGTTTGCATATCATATGGCCAGAGAGGAGGGATTTGGCATTCTCAGCGTGCAGGAAAGCTAATTGGGAGTCCGCATTGGGCTTAGCCGCCGGATTTGGGTCTCGATAGGGACCGGCCCGTGGGAGGGACTCGGGCAAGGAAGAATCTCCCGCCGCTTTTCTTCGTTAAAAAGACCCGTCTCTCAGCAAAATATAAAAATGAAAAACTGCATATAATATATATGTAGAAGTTCTCCGCACCGTGGGAGACTTAAAACCAAACCAAGGAGGACATAGACATGAAGTATTCAGATCTGAGAAAGATGGACACGATGGAAGCCCTGGCGCTGCTGGCCAGGAAACTGGAGGAGAACTCAGAGTGCATCACCCCCATAGCGGCGATGACGGACGACCAGGAGATGGACAAGGCACTGGAGCGGCTGACCCTGGTGAACCTGGCGGAGGCGTTTGGACTGACGGTGCTCCAGGCTGAGTTGGAACGCACGGGTCGTGACGAGCAGATGAGCGAGCTGGCAGAGGCGGCCATGGCAGTCCTGGATGCCGCCTACGATCTGTCGGATGACATCGGGGAGCTTGAGGGCGACCTGTTCGCCGAGGCCATGGAACTGGTGGACGAGGACGACGAATCTGACTTCGATGATGACGAGGACTTCGATGACGGCTTCGAGGATGATGATTTCGATGACGACGAGGAAAATGTCGAGATGACGGATGCCGAGGTGGAGGCCATGCAGGCTGTGGGCAAGGCTCTGGCTAAGGGTGGTCTTCTGACGCCTGGTGAACAGCTGTACATCGTCCATGGCGATACGATCATTGACGGCGACCTGGAGGCTGGCCAGCGGCTGATCGCCTATGACGCTCCGGTGGGCGAGCTGGTAACGGCCCTGCGCGACGCTATGTTGGAGGCCGGTCACATTGGCGAGGGCCAGGATATCTTTCTGGTGGCCGGGGCTGCCGAGGATGAACCTGGCATCGAGATTGTAAATCTGGAGGACCTGGAGGGCGATGACGCCGAGATGGCCAACGCGCTGATCGGGTATCTGAAGGCCATTGGTGAGATTGAGAGTTCCAGTGACTGCATGATCGGCGTAGGGGTGGATGATTTCGGCAGTATGGAGGACAGCTCTGCTATTGCCATTGTCCGCGGCAAGGACGGTAGGTACATTATGGTCGTGGCTTGACGGCTTGGACCCGGGCTTCGGCCCGGGTCTTTCTCTTTGTTGCGCGAAACAGTTTCGTTAGAAAAAAAGAGGACAGAACATGAAATATTCGGAATTGGGCTATTCCAACTTAGTGGTGGTTTCCACCACCGAGTAGAATAGCGCGAAGCGTGATGCGAGCTGCACTCCGGGGTTTCACTCCACGCAGACCGCTACGCTAGGTCTGCAGCTCCGGACCATGCCTGGCTGCATCCAGCTTAGGGGTGAGGGCTTCGGCCCCAAATGACTGCCGCCCTCTGGGCGGTATGAGTAACACTACTTTTCTTTAGAAGGGAGGTCAGGACATGTCCATCATCTATGTACAGGACCGCCATGGGAAACCGCTGGCGCCCACCACGAGGGGCGGCCATGTCCGCCGCCTCCTGGACAGCAAGCAGGCCCGTGTGGTCTGCGGCAACCCATTCACCATCCGGCTGATGTACGGGGTGGACCCCTGCACGCAGGGGTTCATCCTCGGCATCGACCCGGGCCGCACCAACATCGGGGTCACTGTAGCGGCCGCCGATGGAACCTGCGTGTTCTCCGCAAAGGCGGAGACCAACAACAAGGATGTGCCAAAGCGCATGAAGGAGCGCAAGGCCCACCGCCAGGCCAGCCGGCAGGGCGAGCGGAAACGCCGCCAGCGTCGGGCCAGGAAAAATGGGACCTGCTTCGGTGAGCGCAAGCGTATCCTGCCCGGCTGCAAAGAGCCGATCACCAACCACTACATCACGAACACGGAGGCCCGGTTCATGAACCGGGCCCGGACTAAAGGGTGGCTGACGCCCACGGCAAACCAGCTGCTGCAGAGTACTATCAGTCTGGTACGCAAGGTCTGCAAGTTCTTGCCCGTCACCGATGTGGTACTGGAGCTCAACGAATTTGCCTTCATGGCAATGGACGACCCAGGCATCCAGCGGTGGGAATATCAGAAAGGCCCGCTGTATGGCTATGGCAGTGTGGAGGCGGCGGTATATACCCAGCAGGACGGACACTGCATCTTCTGCGAGCAGGCGATCGCCCACTGCCATCATGTCATCCCTGCCAGCAAGGGCGGCAGCGACACCCTGGAAAACCGGGCCGGCCTCTGCGGGGGTCATCACGACCTGGTCCATAAGGAGCAGTCCTGGACAGACAAGCTGGCAGAGCTCAAGGCCGGCATGAATAAACGCTATGCAGCCCTCAGCGTCGTGAACCAGATTATCCCGCGTCTTGCGGATGAGCTGGGGAAGATGTTCCCGGGCCACGCCTTTGCCACCAACGGATGGAGCACCAAGCAGTTCCGGGATGCACATGGGATACCCAAGGACCACAACACGGATGCCGACTGCATTGCCTGCTCCATTCTGGAGAATCCGACCATTAAGCTGCCGGAGAAGGTGTACGAACTGCGCAAGTTCCGGCGGCACGACCGAGCTCAGATATCCCGTATGGAGGACCGCAACTACTACCTGCCCGGAGCAGACCCGAAAACCGGCAAGCCCAAAAAGGTCCTGGCCGCCAAGAACCGGCATAAACGCACCGAGCAAAAGACCGACAGCCTGGAGGAATTCCGGGCAGCTCATCCCAATGATGTGGGGCGGCTGATGGTTGCTCGTGGCGGACCTAAGCATAAGGACCCCAACCGCGTTCTCCCGGGAGCTATCTTCCAGGTGGAGACCAGCTCTGGGAATGTTGAGCAGCTGGTGCTCCAGGGAAGTCATGGGCGGGACAAAAATGGCCAGCCGCTATATATGGAGTTTGTCGGCCAGGGTAATTTCCGTCCAAACAGGTGCAAGTATGTTGCCCGAGGTAGAGGTTGGCAATTTGTCTAATCGCAGATGTACAACCACAAAATTGGAAGAGCCGAAATTTTAAGGAGGACCGAACATGAAATATTCAGAGCTGGAGAAAATGGACCACATGGAGGCACTGCTGATGCTGTACCGGAAGATCCGGGAGGTCCGGCCCACGGCTGACGCCATGTCGTGTCTGGTGGTCGATCCGGATATGGACCAGGAGATGGCAAATGTTTCTCTGGCGTTCATGGCAGAAACCTTTGCGATGTAGGTGATGCAAGAGGAGCTGGATGAGACGCCCGTGGATGAGGAGCTTGGCAAACTGTACGAGATTGCCAAGTATGTCCGCGAGGAGGCGGTAGGGCTGCTCGGCTCCTGCTTTATGCTGCAGCGGCAGTTGGCGCCGGATGCCCATGAGATGCTGGAGACGGAGGACAACGGCCGTCTCACCGACAGGGAAGCAGTCCTCATGGAGGACCTCTGCAAGGCTGTGGTGGATGCCGGGTTTATGGATCCGGAGAAGGAGCGGCTGTTTGCAGCCATCTGCGATGAGGGAACGGACCGGCTGACCCCGGTGGGGCGGCACATCATTGATCCGGAAGATGAGGGCTCCGAGCTGGTTTTCGCCCATCTGGAATGCCTGGAGTCTCTCATGCAGCAGTATAAGCACATCGGGAAAACCCAGTACCTGGTGCTGTCGGTGGGATCCAAGGAGGACGAAGACATCGAAGGCGAGGACCTGCCGCTGGTATTCGAAAGAAGTTTCTTCCCGGATGAAGGCGGCTGTGGGAGCTGTACTGGCGAGGATTGTCTCCGGATCGGGGTGGGCGACGGGTGCCATTGGAAACGGGATGATGTGCTGTTTGCGGAGAACATGGAGCCGGGGGACATGAGCGATGCGAAGGTGATGCTGATGATTCTGCGGATGATGGACGGCATCGTGGATGGACGGAAGCTGTTCGAGGAAGGGGACAAGCTGCTGGTGGGATACAGCAAGGATTTTGCCGGGGCAGGCAAAAAGACGGTGATCAACTTCTGCGGGCAGAGCGGTAATGGGATCACGATTTTGAAGTAGGCGGGAGATGGGACCCGGGCTTTAGCCCGGGTCTTTTCTTTTGTTGGCTTTCTCTGGGAGTATTGGCATGAGGGGTGCTATTTCCTATATGGGCTATATGGCATTTTTGCGCTGACGAGTGCGGGAATTTGGAGGGTCTTCTTATAGGGGCTTCTCTAGGGATACTCTCCTATATGGGGATGTGGTTCTTCTTGCGACGGGTGCTGGTTGTACTGTTCTTTTGGGATATGAGTCGTTGTGGTGCGTGTAGCGCGGGTGTATAAGTTTTCTTAATAGGGCAGCCTGTCTTTCTGGATATATAGGAGGTTCTTCTGTTATATGGGGATTTCCTTTATTACCGAAGAAATTTGGCGGGGGGGTCTTTTTGCCGGGAGGCTGTCACCGCGGTCCGGTTCCGTTCCGGAACCGATGCCGGGTCCGTGAGATAGCCGTTCTCATCGGACTTGGCGGGGGAAGCCGCATCATCTTCCGGCGCGAGCGGCTCGCATCGCCTGCAATGTCTGCCGCCCGACCGGACATGCCATGTCCGATTCTCCATCGTAGAGAAAAACGATTTGCTCCGCGGAGTCCTCACGGACCCGACTTCGGTCCCGGCAGTGACCGGCTCCGGCAAGGACCTCTGGCAAATGAAACTCTCCCTGCCTCTTTTCTTCGTTAAAAAGACGCGTTTTCCGCACCCGTCCCGCATGGGCCCCTCAGAATAGCATCTTCCGTCCCCGCATAGGATAGCTTCAGAAAACCAATTTAGGAGATAGCAAAAATAGGAGGTACTCATATATGTCCATAGAGAGTATTCCAGAAGTTCCCAGCTTTAGCCGTGGGGGAGATTCACCGTAGACCGCAACAGGTTCGAATTATATCAGGTTGCGGAGACTGCGGAGAATTAGAAAATAGGAGGGATTTTGTTTGGCAAGCATTATTAAGTTCGGATCGCTCGTGATGAACGGCGAGGTTTGTCCATTCCCGACCCTGCGGGACGGCAAAGATTTCTGGCTGGGCGATACGGCCGAGAAGCATCAGATCCACTGGCTGGTAGTGGACAACAAATTAGTCTGCTGCTGGAACCTCATTACGAGGCTGAGCTGGGAGGAGCTGGAGGCAGGGCGCTGGGCATCCGGGAAACCTGTTTTCCTGGATGGGTTCTCGTTCGGCTGCCGGCTCCTTCAGCAGTCTGACGACGGCAGCTACGAATGGGACAGAGCGATGGAGGCTTGCGGCGGCGACAACGCTGCGTTCCATTGGCGAAACTGCCCCAGTTGGACCCGGGAGAAGCGACCTGACGAGAGCTGGGCAGGTCTTGCCTGCGGCGGAGAAAAGAGCGTGGAGCCGTACATCACCGCTGGCTGGAGGCCGGTATTGGTCCCCTTAGGACAGGATTCTCCCCATGATGAGTTTCTCCCTGGATGGGACCTGCTCGTTTGGGGCAGCAACTTTGTCCTGGATGGCGTCCTACAGGAGCAGACTCAGTACGACATATTACTGCGCATGAGGCGGGAGGTTTTTCTCCCGGAAAGTCCTGCGTACAGGCTGTTCGATGACAATTTTGTAGCGGTGGATCCGGCGCAGGTAAAGTTCGTGCAGGTCGCCCGCCAGAAAGCGGGGTGAGGGTAATGGCAACGCTGTTGTTGGGGGCACTCGTGCAAGATGGGAAGCGGAATCAGTTCCCGACAGCCTATTCTGGCGGCAAATTTGGATTAGCCGATGCGGACGGTACGCAGCCGATTCCCTGGCTGGTTTCCGGCGGCACGCTCTTTTGCTGCCACAATCTTCTCACGGGCATTAGCTGGAAGGCGCTGTCTCAGGACTCCAAGGTCTTTGGCTGCAAAGCAGAAGTCGAGGGGTTCAAGTTCCTCTGCCGCATTCCTTACCCGGGCACGACGCCAGGCGGAGAGTGGGATGCGGCCGTGGATCTGGCGCAGGGAGATGACCGGATACTCCATTGGAAGAACTACCGGTCCTGGTGCCAGAGTGCCGGGATGGATAGCGTCACACGCGTTGTCCGCGGCGGCGGCGCAGCTAAGGAGTGGCAGTCGTACCCGGAAAATGGGTACGCCGGGTGGCGTCCAATTTTGGAGCCAAAGGGGGTACCGATCCCTGAGTCTGGGCTCCGGCTGCAGGCTGGGTATGAGCTTCTGGTCTGGGGAACCGACTGCGTGCTGCGCGGCAAGATACTGGATCAGAGCGACTACGACCTGGTACTGCAGTCCTCCGGCACCTGGTTTGCGGATGATGCCGGTTCTCTGTTCCGGCCTCTGGAGAAAAAACTCCGGACGATCATTGTGGACAAATCCCAGGTACGGATGGTGCAGATCGGAAGGTTTATCGGGTCCTGAGCATAGGGAGTCTGGGCATTTTGCCTGGGCTCCCTTCTTTTTTGCCGGACATGTCGTGTCCGCGTCTTCGCCGTAGAGCCCTACGATTTGCTCGGCGGAGCCATCACGGACCCGGCATCGGTTCCGGAACGGAACCGGCCCGGGCAAGAGCTCCCGGCAAAGGAACATCCAAGGCATCTTTTCTTTGTTAAAAAAGACTTATCTCTCCCAGAGGCCCAGGGAGAGCACTGTTAGAGGACAGCGAACCCTGCCTTCCCGAATGGAAAATCTCATTCCCGCATAGGATAGCTTCAGAAAACCGATCTGGAGAAAAGAACAAAAGGAGGAATCAATTTTGGAAGCAAAAATTCGAAAACTTGGCACGCTGTACTCCGGCTCTGAGATGATCGGCTCGGAAAACAGCCTTGCCTATTCTAAGGACGACCATCCCAGAGACCTCATCATCCGCGATACGGTCCCTGGCCTGGAGATCACCTGGGTGGAATACGACGGCCTGCTGATGGCCCGATACCCGGTTCTCTGCAAGATCTCATTCGATGATCTGAAGTTTGCCGGGCTCATCCAAGGCAAGCAGGTCCAGATCGATGGCGTCCGCTATGAGCTTCGGCTGCTGCGCGGCGGACTCCGAGACTATCCAAGCTCCGACGACCTGTGGGTGCGGGAGGTGCGGAATGTCGCGGAGGGTATCTGGAGGAATGCCGATTTCCGCTGCTGGGGATACCGCTCCCCGGCGCCTGGCTCCTACTCCTTCGACGGCGTCCTCACGGCTCTAACCGACTCAGACAGCCCTATCTGGACGGCAGTGCTGCCCACCGATACGCGCACTGAGACGATCGGCTGGCGGCCGGTGCTGGAGCCAGTCTTCGAGGACCCAGAGTCGCTCCCATCTGGCGCAGAGGTCTTCGTCCGTTTCTCGGGCGGAGAACTCGTCACCGGCAGCCTGAAAGAGGTGAACGACTATGATATCGTTCTCTCCGACAGCAATGGCTACGGCAAGGAGGGCGCCTGCCGACATATCGGCGATCATGTCCTGTGCATCGATCGCAATGCCATCCAGGAGCTCCGGCGGATGCGGAGATACGGAGACGGTGGCAGATCCGGGATGCGCAAAATGTCCGGTTCGATCTGTCCGCAGGAGGAATGAGAGATGCCGGCGAAAATCAGAAAATTTGGGACTTTATTCCTGAACGACCAGCCGTATATCGTTGATCCGAACGGACTGATGGATATGCCAAGCGGGAGCATTTCGATTCAGGATACGGTGCGGGGGATGTCTCTCGAATGGTTGGAATACGACGACCAGCTGGTGTCAAAAAGCCCACTCCTGCGCTTTGCCTTTCATCCGGCACTGCTGAAGAACCATCTGGCTGGCGGCCAGGAGGTCTGCCTGGAGGATGTGCGCTATGAGATCCGGCTCCCGATTGCCGGGACTGCAAATGTGCCGAGTCTGGACGACCGCTGGTTCCGGCTGGGGCAGCCGGTCTTCTCTCTGGGCGACAAGGCCAGCGCCCTGTGCCTGGGGATCCGGAATAAATATTCGGTTCCTTCGGAGGACGATCTGGTGTTTGCCTCCCACTTCGCCTACATGGACAGCCCGCAGTGGATGCCTCTCAGCGACCTCACCGGTATCCAGATGTTCGATATCTGTTGGAGGCCGATCCTGGAACCAGTATTCCTGGACCCGGAGAAGCTGAAGCCAGGAACGGCGGTTCGCGTCCGATATGGTGTACTGTCAGAGGTTTTTGGCAATCTGGTGGAAGTGTCCAAGTACGATATTGTTTTGGACAACATGTTTGGGTACTCCACGGCGAAGGATGGGGAGGGCGCAAAACTCATCGGGGAGAAGAAGCTCGTGATCGAGCGGGCTTCGATCCATCAGCTGCGGCGGAATCGCGGCTGATGCCGCATAGGGTTTCTCTGGAAACCTACCGCACAAAGGGCCTGGGCATCTTTGCCTAGGTCCTTTCCCTATATTGGGGAAGGCATGTCTTGTGGGTTTTCGCAGAAAACCTATGTGGGATGCTGTTAGCCAAGGTCTCTCCAGTCTTTTTTAACGAAGAAAAGTGGCTGGGAGATTTTCTTTTTGCCAGGTGCCCATCGCCGCGGGTCGGCTCCGGAACGGAGCCTATGCCAGGTCCGTGAGGTTGCCTTCCGGCGTTGGGACCATCATCTGCCGACGCCGGTGTGGGCAGCCTGCGTTGCCTGCCGCATCTGCTGTCCGGCTGGACATGCCGTGTCCGTCCCTCCATTGTAGGGAACAACAATTTGCTCGGCGGAGCCATCACGGACCCTACACAGGTTCCCGTTGGGGAACCTGCGCTGGTCACCGCTCCCGACAAACAAAACAACCCCCACCCACTTTCTTCGCTAAAAAAGATTGTTCTTTTCCCGTCTTTGCCATGAAGAATAGCATCCGCAGTATCCGCATAGGATAGTTTAACAGCAACAATTTAAGGGAAAATATATCAAGAAGGAGAAAACACATATGGAGACTAAGTTGAAAAAATTCGGCACCCTCTTCATCGATGACAAGCCGTACCAGACCTCAGATATCATTGTTCCCACCGAACTGGATGGGCGGAAGGTCGAGATCGGGGATACGGTCCCCGGCTTCGAGATCGAATGGGTGGAAAACCACGGCATCTATATCCCTCGTATGCCACTGTGCAGCCATGTCTCCTATCAGGATCTCTGGTACATGAGTGGCAAGGACGGCATCCGTGTCAGCATTGACCATGATCTCTATGAGATGCGCCTGCCCACCCTCGGCTATCCCAAGAAGCCATCCCCGGACGACCGTTGGTTCGAAGCGGTGAAGGCTGATGTGGAGGATGTCTGGCTCATGGAGGGCATGAAGATCTGGGCTGAGCAGGAGCCTGAGGAGGACCCATTTCACTGTCGGAATGTAGTACTGTTCACTCTGGGCCGCCGCGACCGGCGGTGTCCTGAGATCAGGAGAGTTGGCAGCAAGGACATTCGGGCGGCGAACATTGGCTGGCGTCCGATGCTGGAGTGCATCTCCCTGGATCCGGAACAGTTGGCGCCCGGCACGCCTCTGCGCGTTTTCTTTGGCAGCCACACGAGCGCCTATGGAAAACTGGGTGATGTCACCCTATATGATATCGTCCTAGAGGAGCTGTACTCAATCAGTCAGTATGACCCGGCCGGCAGCTTCATCGACCGCAAGACAGTCATCATCGACCGCAGCAGTATTCAGTATCTGCGGTACGACCGCGGTGAATAGGAGGGAACAAACATGGTAGGAGAAACTGAGATCCGCAAGGCATTTTCATTGTCCCTGAACGGCACCACGGTGGAACCTGGGTGCATTTATGGAGGGCCTGATGAAGCGCCCCACCTGGACTTGGTCCAGGAAGAACCCGGCAAAGAGATCTTCTGGATCAAGAACGGCGGCGTCTATGTCGCCGCACGCAACATCGTATCCGGCGTCAGCTGGACTGATTTGTATGTGAACGGCTGGGTATTGGGCAGGGAGCTGGAGTTGGATGGCCGGGCCTATCTCTGCCGGCTCATGGAGGTCGGCGAGACGGCGGACCGCTACTGCGAATATGAGCGGTTACTTGCCTTTGTGGCGCTCGACCACGCAAGGACCAATTCACTGTCCTGGGGCAGGGAGCAGACAGGGGAAAAGATGGCTGCCGCCCGGGGCGGATCCGGCTGTAAGAACTGGTGTTCGTTGCCATACGACAACCGAAGCGGCGCTTGCGGCTGGCGGCCCATTCTGGAACCAATCATGCTAGTCTTGAACGATGCGTCCATTGGCCAGGACATCGAAGTCCGCAAGCTCGGCAGCAATATCGTGGTATGCGGCAAGCTGCTCCATTTTACCGACTACGACCTGATCATCGAGGTGGATGGATTTGTTTGGCCAAGCCTCGATTGGGGCAAGGAGATCGACCCAGGTATCTGGGCCCTGGATAGGAGCCAATTAGGCTATATGTCATATATCTAAGAGGAGAGGAGAACCAAGATGGTTATAGCAATTCGAGAATTCCTAGCGCCAATCGTGGATGGTATCAGCCTGGATGCCAGAACGACCATGATGGCCGGGCATGCCCGCATTGGGCTCACGGACAAATGTCCAAATGGCGAGAAAACGATTCGGTGGCTGCAGCGCGGTTTTAGGTTTGTGGCCATGGACAATGTCCTGCTGGGTGTCTGCTATGACGATCTGGATGAGTGCGGTCTGGTGCATGGCAAGCCCCTGGACTTTCTGATCGATGGACTGGAGTACCAATGCCGGCTGCTCGCTGTTGGCAGCAGCGCCAAGCAGCGCAACGAGTGGGAGGAGTTCTTTGCCGGCCTCGGCGATGATCTCACCCGGAGCATGGACGGCTGCTATTCCTGGGGACTCGACTCTCTGGAGGGCGGCCTGGCGGCTGCCCGCAGAGGATGCGGCATGGCCAACTGGACCCGGTTCAGCCAGGAGGCCCGCCTGCCATTGGTAGGCTGGCGCCCTGTACTGGAGCCGATCCTTCCGCCCATAGACGACATCCCTGCAGGTTTCCAGCTGAAGGTCATCGGTAAGGATTTCATGGGCCTGGAGGTAGTCGTGGAGGGAACTCTGGTCTATGCCACTGACTATGATCTGTTCCTGCGGGTGGATATGTTCCCGGATAAGCGGCTCCATTGGTGGCAGGCTGCGGGCACCGCCCCTGGTGTCATCACCGTGGACAGGGCGGCCATTGTCCGCCTGGCGGCGCTTTGATCGCACTATGGGGTCTGGGCAGTTTTGCTCGGGCCCCCTGCCTTTTGCTGATATGCGAAATTCGGCAAGTGCATATAATAACAGTGAGAGAGCGAACTTTGGCGCTCGTTTCGCTGGTGGAGTGTGCATGGAAGTTCGCCGCGGAGAATTCGAGCTCTGGGCGACAGCAGGATTCGGAGCATCTTTTTTAACGAAGAAAGTGTGCGGAGGATTTTTCTTCCTCCAGATGCTCTGCTACGGGCCGGTTCCGTTCCGGAACCGATGCCGGGTCCGTGAGGTTGCTCTGGCGTACCTCCCCCCATAAGCAAATTGTTTCGGACCACACGACCCGCTTCGCTAGGGTCGCAACATTTTGCTGCCGTCCCAGATGGCAGCGGAAAGGAGAGAACAAACAACATGGAGAATATCATTTCGATGGGCACGCTGTACTTAAACGGCCGTCCTGTGGGCGCACAAACTGCCTGCCCGGAGGACATCCAGGACATCCGGCTTGGCGATACGGTCCCCGGCAAGGAACTTAGCTTCGTGCTGGTCAACGGAGTTCTTGTTGCCAACAACAGCGTGATGCTGGATGTCCCATTTGAGGTCCTCCGCGCCAGCCATCTGGTTCGGGCACGGGCTGTCGTCATCGATGGCAGCAACTACCGGTGCCGGCTGCTCCGGACGGACAATGATGAGAATGACGCCGATGAGTGGGACCAGGCGCTGATCGCTACCGGCGCGAACCGGAAACTCTGGAACCTGTACGACAACGAGCCATTTTGGACGGTGAGTCCGCATGGCATGGAGGTTCGGGGCGGGCACGGAGACCCAGAAGGCAGATATGCCTGGCGGCCGGTACTGGAGCCATTCTTGCTGAATTTCTCCCGGCTGCGCAAGGGCGGCATGGTCATCGCCGGCGGCGGGAACAGCCTGTTCCACGCCCTGCTGCACGATGTCACCGACTACGACCTGATCCTGGATGTGGATGGCGACGACAATATAGCGACCGAAGATGCGTTCGTCGCCAGCTCCGGCGACGGACATCTCATCCTGGACCGGTCGTCCCTGGTAGTCGCCCGCATGGTGCCGGAACAGGAGGCACCCCAAGGCTAATACGATCCAATTTGGAAGCCTGTACCTGGGAAAGACTCCGGAGATTGCCCAGTGCGTATATCCCTGCCACCGGCCGGCCATCAGCGTCGGCGATATGATGGGAGGGAAGGAAATGCGCTGGGTGCTGGTGGATGGCCTTCTGGTTGCCAGCTACCCAATTCTCTATGAGACCTTGTCCGCAATATGAGCTCCCTGTTTTGTGCAACAGGGAGCTTTTCCCTTGCTGCCAGAAACAATTTGCCGGTGGCGGTTCGCGGTAGGGGCGCTCTCACGGACCCGACATAGGTTCCAGCCGCGGGAACCGGCTCGCGGCTGTGGCCAGGGGCAAACAAGACAAACCCTGGCAGCTTTTCTTCGTTAAAAAAGACTCTTCTCTGGAATTGCTTGTCCGGAAAAGAGCCATCCTGTCCGCCTGCAGAGAATGATATCCTCCCTGTTCGCATAGGATAGCCTTAGACATCCAATTTTGGAGAGAACCAAAACCAGGAGAAAATTAAAAAGAAAGGAGAAATTGCCAAAATGGCCAATAAAATATATCTTGGTACTGTCTGGGTGAATGGCGAAAAACAAGCGCCTGTAGCCTCCTATGCCAGGATCGCCGGGGATGACAATGTCGTGCCCATCATTGAGGTGAAGGACAGTGAGGACAATGACCACAATATTCTTTGGGTTGTTTGCCATGGTAATCTGCTGGCGGCGGAACCGCTGCTGGTCAGCATCAGCTACGATGACCTGCTGTTTCACGGCTATCTGTTTGGCATTCCGGTCAGTATCTTCGAAGAGTGGAAGGAGTTTGGCTCTGTTGGACCAGCTGCCTATTCCTTGCATGGGAGCGGCACTTTGATCGCGGGCCCTGTGGATGCAACCGTCTCCTTGTGTTCAGTCGCCAATGGGGCGCCTGGAGGTGGGGAGATGAACTCCAACTTCAAGATGGCCCGCCGCAGCGGGATCGTCTGCTGGCGGCCGGTGCTGGAGCCCACCACTCAGGTGGAAAAACAGCTGGAAGGCCTCAAGCCTGGCCACTGGGTCGCTATCTGGGGCGGCGATAGTGTCGTATCCGGCATCCTGAAGGAGATCAATAACTACGATCTGATCCTCCACCATTCGTCCGTGGACGGGCTGGAGGAGCAAGACAAAGGAGTCCTGGCCGTTCCGCTGCCCGATGGACGGGTGTGCGTAGATAAGGTGGCCATCGTGGGAGTGCGCACGAACCCCCAGGACCAAAGAAGGAGAGCAACATGATGGTTAGAAAACTGTCGTTCGGTACTCCCTATCTGGACAATGTACCGATGAAGCCGGGGGAACTCGACTGTTTGCCCGATACCAGGAACATCTGGATCGGTGAGTCTAAGAAAGGCAAACAGATCAACTGGATCCTGCAGGACGGCAGACTGATTGCCGACCGGGTTGTCCTATGGGGCGTCGCCTGGCGCCAGATGGTGGCGAACAGCCTTGCCAGTGGAGAGGCGCCGCCGATCAACCTGGAGGGGCAGCTGTTCCGCTGCCGGCTCCTGGAGATCAGTCCTCAGCTGGATGAGTGGAGTATGGCTCTGTGGGCCAAAGAGCTGCTCATCTGGGCATCCGAGAAATACCGCTACTTTTGGGTGATCGAAACGGACGGCGAGGAACGCCGTCCGGGCCGGCGCAACAGTATGCGAGCCTGCCTACCCACGAAGACTGATCAGAAGGAGGGTTGGCTGCCGGTACTGGAGCCCCTGAAGCCCCACTTCGGAAACCTGGAGAAAGGCCAGTACCTGGAGGTCTGCTCCAACGAGCAAATCATGTCCGGCTGGTTGCACGACCAGACCGACTATGATCTGATCCTCCGGTCGGACCCAAAGGAGTTCATTCCGGACGACTTGGATCCTCAGATATTTGCCGCCGACGGCGATATGTTCGCTATCAGCAAGGCAGGTATTCGGATCGTGCAGCGGCGGAAGGAGGAAATAGGGAATGGCTAATCGGATTCAGATGGGCTCTATCTGGATGGACTGTAGTATCCAGAGTCCATGCTTCAGGTTCGAGCCTGAAGAGCATTTCCCCTTCGATTCGCCTGCCAACATAGAAATCCGCGACAGCACCAGTAGCCCATCTGATATAATTTGGGTCGTTGTGAACAACAAGCTGATCGCCGCCCGGCCGGTCATGCACACAGTTAGCTTTGCAGACCTGCAAGAGCTAAACCTGGTGCATGGCTATGAGGTCTCTATCGATGGGCAGTGGTACCAGATCCGGATGCTGATGGATTTGGACGAGTGGCTCTTGGCCCTGGAGGCTGTCGGGGAGGACGATCATATCTGGCATTGGGAACAGTGCCAGTCGTTCCTCCAGCAGCCATCCGGCAATGGACTCAGGGTTCTCTGTACAGATTCGCGTAGACTGGATCAGCCAGACATGGTCATGCGGACTGACCGCCGTCAGCAGACTGGCTGGCGGCCAGTGCTGGAACTCGCCAGGAAACCTGATTTCCAGAAGCTGGAGGTTGGACAGAAGCTGCTCTGCTGGGGCTGGCAGAGCCTGGTGAACGGAATCCTGCTGGAAAATGGGACCTATGACCTGGTCCTTCAGCGGCAGGATGGCACCGATATCAGCCCCAAGGATACAGCAACATTCGCAAGCCCGGCCATGGACGACCAGGTCATTGTGAACAAGTCGGCCGTGGCTGGGCTCAGGAGAAAGGAGAAATAGAATGGGAACAAGTTCAGATTTTTTTGACACTCTGAAAGGAATTTCAGAGCACATGGATCTCCCCCAGGAACTCAAGGATATGCTTCCAGCCTTCATGGATAATACAGGCACCATGATCTCCTACGGAGATCTGGACAGCAAGAGCTCTCAGGAGCTGAAAGACATGCTGGGTCTGCCATTCATTGATGAGCAGCCGCCTGGCGAGTCTATTGAACTCGATGAGGAGCTGCTCGGAGAGGAGGTCGTCATCTGGGTGTTGGAAAAGCACAACAATGATGTTGTCCGTGACGGCGAAGCCATGCGCGTAAGTGGTACTCTATCTGAGTTCAACGACTACGATGTGGTTCTGAAGAACGGCCGGTGTAGCGGCAGCTGCTCGGTAGCCAAGCAGATGGATGGCAGCGTCATCGTGGAGCGGGAGAAGATCATCTCAGTCAAAAAAGTATGAGGAACCACAGCCTTACAGCTGTGGTAGGAAGAAGGAATATTTATGCCAAGTCGTTTGCAGATTGGGACACTAATCTTTGGCGGCGAAGCAGTAGTTCCTCCAGAGAATGGAGTTTTATATAGGCCTTCAAAAGAAAATTCTGCTCCAAAGATTGTGGATACCCAAACAGGAAAAGCAATTACATGGATCGTTGTGGGCGGTAAACTAATGGCAGATCGTTGCTTGCTGAGAGATATCAGCTATTTTACCATCGACACAGAGTTCCTAGCCGGCCAGTGCAAAATTTGCCTGGATGGCCGAGAATATATTTTGCGGTTACCCAAGGTAGGAAAATACAAGGACATTCCAAATGAGTGGGATTCGGCCTTGTTTGATGTAGGGGACGATAATTCAATCTGGCATTGGCATGGGATATACACTTGGGGCTGTGATAAAACAGATGATGACGACTATCCTGGCTACTGGGCCCTGCGTGGATATGACACTCCCTGGACTTGGACAAAGTATGAGCCGGACTATAGCGATGGTTGTGGTTGGCGCCCGGTTCTGGAGCCAGTTTCAGTGGAACCCAACCCGGGGCTCATTGGACAGGAAGTGTCCGTTTGGTATGGACAGCAGATCATCTGTGGCCTGTTGGACTCGTACACGGCATATGATATCTGTCTGGTGCGTGCAAGGAAAGTTTTCACGGATGATGGCAAGTGCGAGCACTGGTATGAGCATCTGCCCGATCTAAAGATTGTTGTGGACCGAACCAAAATATCAGCTTTGCACCATAGATGAATTTTATAAGGGGGAAAATGAACAATGGCAAATTATTATTACGGCACACTGCAGTTAAGAGGCCCCCAGGGAGCGCTCGAAAAACTGACAGCCCAGCTAGAACGACTGAAGGACTGCTGTTTGGCCTACGGTGATGCTGACACAGACTACCTACCGGCAATGTTCGAGGACTATCCTTTGGAAGAAGGGGTCTTTTGTGATGGTTGGCGGACTGAAGAGGGACACCTGGAAATATACACCCGCGGTCGTGGCACTGTCGGCAACCGGTTTGCTGCTATCCTGTGCCAGTCTCTTGGACTTAGCGGGACGCTGAGTGTGGAGGAGGAAATGGGCGGCGAAGAGCAGTTCAAGTTCAGCTTCGACGATACCGTCCCGGTTTGCACTTTGCGGAAGCTGGGCCCTAATTCTACAAATAAAGTTTGACAGATATGCCCATTATATATAAAAAGTGGGAGCCTCAGAAAACTCTGAGACTCCCATCTTTTTGCAAATGTGCAATATCAATCAAACACATGGCTCGCTCTAAACAGATTATCCGCCGCTCACCCCGTAGCTCAAGCAAGGGGCTTGTGACTTTCGGAGAAAGTCATGTGGCGCGGCGCCCTTGGTCACAGATAATGTAGATTCCGTTCTCTCTGGCAAGGTAAGTTTCAATCCTGATTCCGGGGATATCTGGCTGAAGCGCTTCCTCCAATATCCAGTTTGCCTCATTATCATCAAGGACTAAAGTCGGACAATCGGCCGTGAGCTCCATGCGCGAAAAAGGATCATGACGATTAAGAAATTCTCGTAGTTTTGTCCTGCAAATATTGTTGTATTTGAGGTTGATACAAAAACTATAGGAATTATCGTGCAAATCATAGTCTAAATGCATACGAATTACTTGGTCCCCGAAATATTGTTTTGTCCAAAGACTGAACATTGAGTCGACTGTATCCCAAGGTATAAAAAAAGGTCGGGCCACATTTGCGGATAGAATTATTCATGAAATCCGTCACCTCCTATTACAATGCATTTACGGTTGAAGGCATGGCATCCAGCTGTGTCTTTTTCCGCATCGTTGCCTAAGCTATTAGAATGAGAAAGTCTTGGCCTGATGTTCACCTCCAAGAACCAGTGCGTCCCTGACTGCTCCCACCTCTTACGAAGAGGAGTTCCTGGGGAGTGGCTAGGCCCCTCCCTTGGTTCTGCCCAAACAGACATCTAGGACAGCCGCACGGGACGCCAAAACATCCCAACAGCAGCGACTGCCTGGTATCCTATCCTAGGAAGATTTGCCGGGACTCCTGGCATGGGGGGAGGACTCGAACCTCCGTATGCGGTTTTGGAGACCGCTGCTCTACCGGCTGAGCTATACCCATATATGGGGGCGGCGGACTTAGCCAACCGCCCGAAAACAGACGCCGCGATACGGCGACTGTGGTCCCGCTGTGCAACCTGGCACAGGGGATATTTTTTTGGTTCCGAACCCCTGGGCCGTGCCCGCTTTTTTCTCGCGGGCCTACCTCCTTGCCGCACCGACAGCGCTATTGGATTGGCCCCTCACTGGCCGCTTAGCCGAGCATACTGAGAGCCGGCACCAAGGATCTCTGTGACTTTCGAAGAAAGTCATGTGGGAACATAGGGGACGCGCCCCCTGGCGGAGAGGGTGGGATTCGAACCCACGAAGGATTTCTCCTTGCCGATTTTCGAGACCGGCGCACTAGGCCAGGCTGTGCGACCTCTCCGTATCTATATATATTATATGCAGTTGCAACGATTTATATTTTAGGATTGCCGATACGGGGCATCTTTTTTAACGAAGAAAAGTGGTTGGGGTTTGTTTTGTTCGCCGAAGGCCGTAGCCTGGCCGGTTCCCTCGCGGGAACCGATGCCGGGTCCGTGGGATTCCGTTGTTTTGTGCTACGGACAACCATCTCCGCCGTAGCGGCCACGCGGCCTTTGTTCCGGAAACCGCCAATGGGGCAAGCCTCACGGACCCGACATAAGGCTCCGGAACAGAGCCGGCCCGCGGCAATGGCTCACGGCAAAGAGAAATCTCCCCGCCTCTTTTCTTCGTTAAAAAAGACTCAAAACCAAAATCGCTATGCTGCGGCGAGCTGCCTTCTGGACCTAAGTAGCCACCAATACAGCACCGCCGTCACGCCGGCGCCAAAGACCATCCCCCAGCCAAACAGCAGGGCGATGCCATTAAGGGTTGGCACCCAGATGTCAGCACGGTACAGCAGAAAGGCTCCGCCGTAGTACACGGCGTTGGTAACAACAGACTGGACCAGGAGATAGTTGGTCTTGCCCAGCCCAAAGAACACGGCATGGATGATATTCTGGAAGGCAAAGACCACATAGAAGCCCAGCAAAAGCAGTACCAGCTGGACCAACCGGTCCGTATCGGCATATCCAAGGATGCCGGACATGAACGGCTTCCAGAGGGGGATGGACACGACCCAAACGCAGCAGATGCCGGCTGTCATCACCGCATAGTTCCGCACCTTCTGCCGCAGGCGGCCGGCGTTGGTCGCTACATCCCGCTTCACCAGCTCGCCCAGCTGGGTGACGGGGAGCAGCAGCCAGCCCCAGATGAAATTGTTGGCCGTCCAATATAGGCCCTGCTCCTGGACGACATTAACCATGCGAACGACCATCGCCATGTACGCAAAGTTCCGCACGAACGACTCCAGGCCAGACAGACTGCTGACCTGGAAAAACTCCCGGGCCCAGCCGAAGGACAGCTTCCCGCCCAGCGGCACGCCTTCCCTGGCCAGCAGGGCCAGCGCGACGACAAACAAAATGCCGTTTGCGGCTAGGTTGGACCATCCGATTCCGTTCACGCCCAGCCGGAGGGAGAATGGCAGGTTAGAGAAAAACAGGCAGTCCAGCAGGATGCTGAGCACCAGCCGAGCACCGGTGATGGCATAGAGCCACTTCTCCCGGCCCAGCGTCACCAGGGCCACCAGGGCAAAGGAGAACAAGGTCGCAAAGATGTTGGCGAAGCTCTCGATGCGGATATAGGTTGCCGATGCTTCGATGATATCGGGCGCCGCGGCCATCCAGCCCAGCAGCGGCCTGGCGAATGCGCTCACTGCAACAGCCAGGGCTGTCCAGATTCCGGCCGTCAGCCAAAGCCCGCTGCGTACCCGGTTGCCGAAACTAACATTGTCCGAAACGACCTGCCCCAGGAAGAAGTACAAAGGCAGCAGCACCGTCTCCTGGACAATTTCGTACAGCAGCTGTACCCAGCTGAGTTGTCCGGCAATCGAATAGGCGCCCGGATCCGGCATCTGTCCCAGGAAGAAGATGCGGACTGCCTGATATATGGCGGGGCAGAGGCCCATCACCAGCAGCGAGGCGTACAGCCGATAGTTGATCTTGGCCTTTCCCATGGCGTCCCTCCAGAACTGGTGGTTTAGCGCCACCAGTCCTCCCAGGGACCCTCATCATCTAGCAGCTGCTGGGCACTGATGCCGGACGCCCGAATAGCCCGGATGGCCGAGGTGACGGCAAGGAAAATAGCGGTCCAAACGCACAGAAGCTGTAGGATGTAGCTGAAGCCCATCACGGTCGCCGCCGGCCCCTCCGGAACGACTCCGGTGAGTCCGAGAGCGGAGGACAGACTGCCGAAAAGGCAGGCGACGGCGCCCATGATCACGAACGGTTTCTGGTTGTAGCCAGTCTTCCAGGGACTGAGCAGCAGCCATAAGGCCAGCATAGACATCAGCCCGGACAGGCAGTGGGCGCCAACCTGCGGATACCCAGCCAGAGAAACCTTCGCCAGGAGCAGCAGTCCCGTGGAGGCTGTGAGCAGTACGAGACCCGCATAGGCCTTCGCCTTCGTCCGCCTCCGCCATCGCTCATGCAGCGTCTCCTGGAAGATCTCCCGCATGACATCGTTCACCTCGCCGGCCGTCAAGCAGGTGTCTTCATCCACGACCGTGCTGGGATCCAACAGGTTGGCCCTATTTGTATTAAGTTCCATATTTTTTTCCTCCTTCGTATCGAGTTGGTTGTTGCGTACTACAAGGGACATATGGTGCCCAGGGTGGGACTCGAACCCACAAGCATTGCGGCAGCCGGGTTTGGACCGGCAGAATCTTCCATTGCGCCACCTGGGCGGATTTCGGCTCCCTCGGAAGGAAGCTGTGCGGGACTATTCTCCGTAGTCCCGCCGGATCTCCCGGCACAGCTTGTCGTAGTAGGCCTTTTTGCCACAGCTGTCGCCTTTTTCCACGAGCTCTAAGTCTCCGGCAGCGAGACGCTGTGCGATGGTAGCCGTCAGCAGGTACAGATCGATAGCCTTGGCCTTGACGAAAATTCCGGGATCATCGCTAACCGTGACATCGAGTCCCAAATGCTGAGCGGTACCCCAAAGGGCAACGGCCGCCTCAGGGTTGTTCTTAGGGGAGATGAGTTCGTCGCCAGTGAACTACCCACGACTAAAGTCGCGGGCTTCCTTGGCACGCAGGGATAACGAT